>ERZ773170.31-NODE-31-length-140826-cov-12.799121_pt1 | contig 140826 bp, 166 predicted proteins | sample MGYA00581002_ERZ773170 | MGnify/ENA primary metagenome ERZ773170 (study PRJEB29015, sample SAMEA2737811) | human gut metagenome | biome: human gut; feature: human-associated habitat; material: faeces | place: China | collected 2012 ... | reverse complement strand
TGATGTAGCACTCCTCGGCTTCCTGCTGTGCATGGATCAGCAGCAGCCGCGCCTCCTCATAGTCGTGGGTGTCGATTTGCTCAACGGCGTCGCTCAGCGTGTTGAAGAGGGTGAAGTACAGTTTCTTGAAGTCCATGGTATCTCCTTTTTGTTCTGCGTATTTGCGGTTTCCGGCGCGTCTTCCGGTCGCTGCGATGCGCAGTCTAACACAGAATGGAGCAGAAACGTGTCGAATGCTGTAGGCGTCGAAAAAACTTCATAAAATTCAAATTTTTTGTCAGGCATGGAACGATCTTTGCGCGAAGCGTCGAATCGCAAACGCCCGCGCACCATATCGGAGCGCGGGCGCGGATCGTTTATAGCAGCTTGATCAGGATCGTGACGGCGCCCAGCAGGATCAGCACGCTGCCGCCGTCGGCATCGTGTCCGACTGGGCGGCGACGGGGCTGAATCAGTCTGTGAAACAGCTTTCCGATAAATAATTTCTATTACACACCATTACACACCCGTTGCACACCGCATCGATAATTTGCACGCAAAAACGGAAAAAGAAAAAGTCCTGTATTCCTTGAGAATACAGGACTTTTTGTTGGTCCGAGTGAGAAGATTCGAACTTCCGGCCTCTTGAACCCCATTCAAGCACGCTACCAACTGCGCTACACCCGGATATCACATTTGCTCAAATAATATAGCACACCGCGCAAAAAAATGCAAGAGGGAAATGCGGCTTTCGGGCAGAAAGTTTTTCGTTACATTTCTTTACGATTGTATCAGAATTCCGAATAGATAGGTTTCGAAATAATCATAAATTTTTTAAATAAATAAATTGAAATTTTTTGGGTGATTTGTTAACGTGTTCTTAACACCTATGTGAGATGATACAGTCCCATGCATGCGGTGGCATGCAAGATCCACTTGGCGAAATAGAAACAAAGGAGGAAATATCATGACAGGTAAAAAACTGCAGCGTCTGCTGGCGTGCCTGCTGGCGGTCCTGCTGCTGTCGCAGGTCGGGGCGTTCTCGCCGGCCGTGTTCGCGGCGGATGACATCGACTACACGCTGCAAAACGGTACGGCCATCATTAAGTCCACGATGACGACCGATGAAGTGAACCATGCGCTGACGCGCGCGCTGGTCAAGGATTTTGACCAGAAGAGCGAGGAAGAGCAGAGCGCACTTCTGGATAGTCAAACTGGTCTCAAGTGGGAGTACAAGTGCGAGGGCAAGAGCAAGAGTTTTTTGGGCATCTCTGCCACGCATACCGACTGGGGTTCCATTAATGGGTTTACTAGCGTAGATAATAGAATCAATTTTACCCACCCCGCGCTGAAGGACAACAAGGATGGCAGCTATCAGGTGCGTGTTGCTGACACGACAGCGGAAGTAACGCTGACGAAGGCGGAGAAGCTCTCTTCGTCCATCACGCTCAAGCAGGACGCCAGCGTGAAGCTGCCGTATAAGGAAGACGGCACGCTGGATTTTGACGCGCTGCGTGAGAACATCTTTAGCCTGGTCGTGGAGAGCACCACGCCCAAGCTGACGGTCAACGACGTGACCATCGAGTATTATGCTACGGGCAAGATCCGCAAGAACTGGGCTCCTCTGGAGGGCGGCAAGGTCGACGGCCTGAACTATCCCGCCATTTCTGCGGGTGAGCAGCAGATCCAGATCAGCTTCAAGGGCGACGATACTTACAAGGCTGACACTGTGAAAACGACTGTGAACTTCCTTGACCGCGCGGCAGCTCCGTTCCAGCTCAAGCAGGGTGTGACCGAAGTCTCGATGGTCTATAACAAGGATCAGAGCATCAACTACGAGGAAACCGCGCAGGCTCTGCGCGAGGCGCTGCTCGAGAGCACCGATCCGAACGTCTCCATCAACGACGTGACGGTGGAGTATAACGCCGGTATAGGTGCTATCAAAAATTATCAGCCCTTGAATTATAGCCTGACGGGCAGCGACTTTATTGACCAGCTTTTTAAATTTGGCCTCGGATCACAGACCATCCGCTTCACCTGGCGCGGCAACGCAGGCTACCAGGCTTATACGGCGGAAGTCACCGTCGAGATGACCGACAGCCGCGAGGCCAGCGCCGTCGTCCTTAAGCCGAGCATCTCTCTCATCTACAATAAGGATGCCGCTGCCATGACGCAGCAGATTTTTGAATACGTCATTGATTGGGACGATTCCACGCTGCCCGACAAGAGCACGCTGAGCGCGGACGACTTTACGATCGAGTATTACGCAACGGCTAAGGTCGTGGCCGGTGATCTTGGCGGCGACGTAGGACTCCAAAAGTGGGTTCCGATCGAAGGAGAAGAGGGAATCAGTGCTGGCAAACTCCAGTATTTCTACCCCCAGATGGGCGCTGGTGAGCAGCAGATCCGCGTGACCTTCAACGGCAACGAGACCTATCGTTCCAGCGAGGCTGAGGAAGGCTCGCTCACGGTCAAGAAGGCAAATGTCTCCGTCAAGGTGCACTCGACGAGCATCTACGCCGATGAAGTGCCGGGCGAGGGCTTCGTCACCACCGATCCCGTGGACGATTTTGACATCTTCACAGTCTATACCGGCGTGTCCAGCGTGTTCGTGCAGCTGCCCGAGCGCTACACAGACAACGCGTTCATCAAGGTTGTTGATCCTGTGCTCGAAAAAGTCGGTCTGCGGACGATCAAGGATATCATGGACAAGGGCATCACTGTCGGCGAACTCAAGCAGAATCTGGACAAGATCGCCAATGGCAGCGAGTATGCCGTAGTGCGTGAAGCGCTCAAGCTGATGGGTGTTGACGTCGCTACGCTGCAGCAGATCATCAACGTGTTCAACAAGATCACCCTGCTGGACAATGTCCGCATTGCCCTGCGTACACCGGATCAGGTGGGTATCTACACCGTTTACGCGATCACGAACAACGATAACTACAACACCGGCTTCGGTATGGGCGCTCTCGTTGTGAAAAAGCACTACTCCGGTGTGAAGCTCGACTGGAATCAGGACTTCACCAATGGCAAGATCTCCGCTGCGGACGTGAAGAACTTCGACTTCGGTGCGACGCTGAGCTATAACGGGGAACAAGTCGAGGATCAGTCCTCTGTGCACTACCTGTACTCCGGCTTCACCAGCAGGTGGAAGCCGTACTCCAGCACCACGACACCCCCGACTGAGCCCGGCCGCTATGTTGTGACGGTCGTGACTCTGGGCGGCAACTATCAGGCAGCGCCCATCACGCGCGCTTTCCAGATCACCAAGTAATTTTCTCGCGTGTGTCTCCCGGGCTTTTTTGCCCGGGAGACATTTTTGCGCCGGAGGAGACCGGCCGGAGCGGAAAAATGAAAATCGCCGAAAATTTTTTCAAAAATAACTTGACAGCAGTCGAATCGTCTGGTATATTAAACAAGCGCTGAGGCGACGAGGCCGAGTAGTTCAGTTGGTTAGAACGCTAGCCTGTCACGCTAGAGGTCGAGGGTTCAAGTCCCTTCTCGGTCGCCACCCGCGGGGCGAAAGCTCCGCGGGCTTTGTATGCTGCTATAGCTCAGTCGGTAGAGCGCATCCTTGGTAAGGATGAGGTCCCCGGTCCGAATCCGGGTAGCAGCTCCAGAAAATCCTGCAACCGTTGCGGTTGCAGGATTTTTTGTTTATCAAAGACCGCGCAAAAACCACGACGCCGGACAGGGAAGCCCTGTCCGGCGTCGTTTTGCCTATGTTCGGTTTCAGCCGCCGAAGCCAATGCACGGTGTGCGGCCCCCGCCGTTTGGCGGGGGCTTACGTTTTCCTTGCCGCGGGAAATCGATATGCGAAAGCCTGCCAAAAAAGTCCGTGCGGACTCCTTTGACAGGCGTAGCGAGCGGGCCTGTAAGCCGGGTTCTGTAATCGACAGCCATCTATCTAGACGCACCGTTGCCGGTGCGTTCCAGCCACCTCCATGGGACGGCCGGGCCGGCCATATGTCCCTCCGCGGTGTTGCTCCGGATAGAGTTTACAGCGCCGCACTGTCTCCAGCCGGCGAGTGAGCTCTTACCTCACTTTTCCACCCTTACCCGATCGCTCGGGCGGTTTGTTTCTGTTGCACTTGTCCGAGGGTCGCCCCTGGCGGGTGTTACCCGTTATCCTTGCCCTGTGGAGCCCGGACTTTCCTCACGCACAGCCTTTCGGCTCGTGCCCGCGGCTGTCCGGCCTGCTCGCCCGACTATTTTACACATCCTGCCGCACCGCGTCAAGTCCGGCAGTGATTTATTTTCTTGTAATCGGCACGAATGAGCGGTATAATCTCCACGTATGATTACCTTTTGGAAAAGGAGTGTCTGCATGACCTTTTCGGACTATATGGACTATCTGCGCGGCAAGCGCATCGGCGTCATCGGCTTCGGCGTGAGCAATCAGCCGCTCGTGCGCGTGCTGCTGCGCAACGGCTGCGACGTGACGGTGTGCGACCGGCGCGACCGCGCCCAGCTCGGCGCGACCGGCGACGAGGCCGCGGCGCAGGGCGCAAAATTTATCCTTGGTGCGGATTATCTGGAGCATCTGGACTTCGACGTCATCTTCCGCACACCGGGCGTGCTGCCCATCGTGCCGCAGCTGCGCGCGGCTGCGCAAAGCGGCGCGATCCTCACCTCCGAGATGGAGGCGTTCTGCAATCTCTGCCCGTGCCGCATCATCGCCATCACCGGCAGCGACGGCAAGACCACGACCTCGACCATCACGGCCGAGCTCCTGCGTGCGCAGGGGTACACCGTGCACCTCGGCGGCAACATCGGCACGCCGCTCTTTGACCGCATTCCGGAGATCCGTCCGGAGGATTTTGCCGTGCTCGAGCTCAGCAGCTTCCAGCTGCACAGCATGCACTGCGCGCCGGATGTGGCCATCATCACGAACATTTCGCCGAATCATCTGGATGTGCATCCGGATTTCGAGGACTACGTGTCGGCCAAGTGCAGCATTTACCGCGGCCAGCGGCCGGACGGCTGCCTGGTGCTCAACGCGAAGGACGCCCACACGCCGCGCTTCGCGGCCGAGGCGCCGGGGCGCGTGCGCTATTTCAGCAGCATCGGCCCGGTGGAAAACGGCGTTTACTGCACGGATGGTGTGATTTACCGCGCGCACGATGGCAAGGCGGAGAAGATCCTCGACGCCGCCGAGATCCGCATTCCCGGCGCGCACAACGTGGAAAACTATATGGCGGCCTTTGCCGCAACCGACGGCCTGGTCGGCAATGCGGCGTGCGTTCAGGTCGCGCACACCTTCTCTGGCGTGCCGCACCGCATGGAGCGCATCCGCGAGCTCAACGGCATTACGTTCATCAACGATTCCATCGCCTCGAGCCCCACGCGCACGATCGCGGGCCTGCACGCGCTGCCGAAGCCGCCGGTCATCATCCTCGGCGGGCACGACAAGCACATCCCGTTTGATACGCTCGGTGACGAGGTCTGCCTGCACGCGAAGGCGGCGGTCGTCGTCGGCGAGACGGCGCAGCGCATTGCCGCCGCCATCCGCGCGTCGAAATGCTATGACCCGGGAAAGCTGCCGCTCGTTGAGGCGCCGGATTTTCGCGCAGCGGTCGAGACGGCCTACGGCCTTGCGCAGCCGGGCGATATCGTGACGCTCTCGCCGTCCTGCTCATCGTTTGATTTCTTCAAAAACTTTGAAGAGCGCGGCAATACCTTCCGCGCCATTGTGGAATCTCTGCAATAAGCGCATGAATTGCCCCGCCGCTGCATAGCATGGCAGGGGGGATCTGCTATGATTTGTGCACCTCGCCGCTGGAGACCGGCTGCCCGCCGGTGCCCGCTGCGGCCGAACCGGAAGCTGGCGGCGCTGCTGCTGGTATGCATTCTGTTGGGCGGCATGGCGTATTTTACCGTGTCGGTGCTGCACCTGATCATGCAGCTGGCCGTCAACTCCGCCTGCGACCTCATGCAGCTGAAAATCAACGCCGCCGTCACGGCGGCGACGGCGCAGGTGCAGGGCGACTATTATACCTACCGCACGGACGCTGACGGGACCATTACGGCCGTGAGCATCGACACCGAGCACGTGGGGCAGGTGTCCTCGCTCGTGCTCGAGCACATGATGGACGGGGACGACGGGCAGGTCGAGCTGGACATCCCGCTTGAGACGCTCTTCGGCGTGAATTTTCTGCCGGGGCTCAAGCTGCCGCTGCCAGTGCGCATCCTTGTGCTGACAACGTCGGACGTGAACTATCACAACGAGCTCATGTCGGCCGCGATCAACCAGAGCAAATATCAACTATATCTGAACGTGAAGATGGATCTCGACATTCTGGTGCCCTGGGAGCACAAGACCGAGACCGTGGGCACGAACGTCCTGCTGGCCGAGACGGTCATCGTCGGCAAAGTGCCCCAGACGTATGTGGAAGTGGAGTAGACAACATGGATGTACGCGAAGAGATCCTGACGCTGCGCCGTCAGCTGGAACACGCAAATTTTCTCTATTACGTGAAGGACGCGCCCGAGATCAGCGACTTTGAATACGACGCGCTTATGCGCAGGCTCGAAGAGCTCGAGGCGGCGCACCCGGAGTACGCCTCGCCCGATTCGCCGACGCAGCACGTCGGCGGCTACGCGCTCAACACCTTTGCGCAGGTGCGCCATCAGGTGCCGCTCGAGAGCCTGCAGGACGTGTTCTCGTTCGACGAGCTGCGCGCGTTCGGCGCGCGCATGGACGGTGCGCTCACGCAGGCGCATGATTATTCCGTCGAGCCGAAGATCGACGGTCTGTCCATGTCGCTCGAGTATGAAAACGGGGTGTTCGTCCGCGGCGCTACGCGCGGCGACGGCATCACCGGCGAAGACGTGACGGAAAACCTCCGCACGCTGCGCAACCTGCCGCTGACGCTTGAAAACGCGCCTGCAAAGCTTATCGTGCGCGGTGAGGTCTATATGTCGCACGAAGTATTCGCAGCGCTCAATGCCGAGCGCGAGCTGCTCGAACAGCCGCTGCTGGCCAATCCCCGCAACGCGGCGGCGGGCTCTGTGCGCCAGCAGGACCCGAAGGTCGCGGCGGCGCGCAAGCTCGATATCATCATCTTCAACCTCCAGTTTGACAGCGACCGCACGTTTGCCGCGCACACGGAAACGCTGGACTATCTGGCGTCGCTGGGCTTCCCGGTCGTGCCGTATCAGCGCTGTGAAACGCTCGATGCCTGCTGCGCGCGCATTGACTGGATCGGCGACAACCGCGAGACGTTCCCGTTCGACATCGACGGCGCGGTCATCAAGATCAACGACCTTGCGCAGCGGCAGTATCTCGGCAGCACGGCAAAGTTCCCGCGCTGGGCGGTGGCATATAAGTACCCGCCGGAGAAGAAGGAGAGCCGCGTGCGCGACATCGTCGTGCAGGTCGGCCGCACGGGCGTGCTCACGCCGAAGGCGGTCATTGAGCCGGTGCGTCTGGCCGGCACGACCGTCACGAATGCCACGCTGCACAATCAGGACTTCATCGACAACCTCGACCTGCGCATCGGCGACACGGTGCTCGTGCAGAAGGCGGGGGAGATCATTCCCGAGATCCTCTCCGTCGTGCGCGATAAGCGGCCGGAGGGCACGGTGCCGTTTCATATGCCGGATACCTGCCCGGAGTGCGGCGCGCCCGTCGTGCGCGACCCGGACGGTGCGGCCCTGCGCTGCACGGGTGCGGAGTGCCCGGCGCAGCGGCTGCGCAACATTGCGCACTTTGCCTCCCGCGAGGCGATGGATATCGACGGCCTCGGCATCTCGCTGTGCCAGTCGCTGATTGAGGCGGGGCTCGTGCACTCCCCGGCGGAGCTGTATGCGCTCGAGCCGCAGTCGGTCGCGGCGCTGGACCATATGGGGAAGAAGTCGGCCGAGAATCTCATGGCCGCCATCGAAAAGAGCAAGGATGCCGGCATGGCGCGCCTGCTGTGCGCGTTCGGCATCCGGCAGGTTGGGCAGAAGGCGGCCAGAGTGCTGGCCATGCACTTCGGCACGCTGGACAAGCTCATGGCGGCGACGGAAGAAGAGCTCATGGCCATCCCTGACGTCGGCCCGACGACGGCGGCGTACCTGCGTGCATGGTTCGATAACCCACAATCACAGCACCAGATCCGCCTGCTGCGCGATGCGGGCGTCAGCTTTGATTCCAGGGAGCAGGTCGTGGACCGCCGCTTTGCCGGCAAGACGTTTGTGCTCACCGGCGCGCTCGAGCACTTCAGCCGCGACGAGGCCAGTGCCATCATCGAGCGCTTCGGCGGCAAGACGAGTTCTTCCGTGTCGAAAAAAACGTCCTATCTGCTCGCCGGCGAAAACACCGGCTCGAAGTATCAGAAGGCGCTCACGCTCGGCACGCCTATCATTACGGAAGCTGAATTCCTGGACATGATCCAGGAGTAACGAAAGAAACGGAGTGGAAATCATGCGAGATTACGCAAAAGAATTTGAAAACCGCGTCGCCTTTATCCGCGACCTGCTCAAAAGCAGCGGCGCCAAAGGTGTCATCTACGGCAACAGCGGCGGCAAGGACAGCGCGCTCGTCGGCATCCTCTGCAAGGCCGCGTGCGACAATACGGTCGGCATCATGATGCCGTGCGCCTCCAAGCGCAACTTCGGCGAGGACATGACCGACGGTCTGGCCGTGGCCGAGCAGTTCAACATCGAGACGCGCACGGTCGATCTCACGGCGGAAAAGGAGCTCGTCATGCAGACGGTCTCCGCCGTCACGACGCTCAACCAGATGGCGACGTCGAACATCGCCCCGCGCCTGCGCATGCTCACGCTCTACACCATCGGCGCGGCCGAGGGCCGTCTCGTCGCCGGCACCGGCAACCGCAGCGAGGCATACATGGGCTATTTCACGAAGTGGGGCGACGGCGCGTATGACTTCAATCCCATCGCCGACCTGACCGTGACGGAAATTTACGAGTTCCTGACCTGGCTGCATGCGCCGGAAAACATCATCCGCAAAGCGCCGTCCGCCGGTCTCTTTGAGGGTCAGACGGATGAGCAGGAGATGGGCGTGACCTACGCCGCCATCGACAAATACATCCTCACCGGCGAGGCCAGCGAGCACGACAAGGCCATCATCGATCGCTACCATAGCCGCAGCGAGCATAAGCGCCGCCCGGCCGCAACCTATCACGCCGAATGACGCAGTATTTCGATACCCACGCACACTACGACAGCGGAAAGTTCAACGCCGACCGCGAAGAGGTGCTGCGCGCCGTGCATGAGAGCGGCGTCGCGCTCATCGTGGATCCCGGCGACTGTGCTGCGACGTCCGCGCGCGCCGTCGCCATCGCACAGGAATATGATTTCGTCTATGCCGCCGTCGGCTGGCACCCGGAGGAAGCCGCCGGCTGGACGGACGACAGTCTGGAGCAGATCCGCGCGCTGGCGGCGCAGCCCAAGGTCTGCGCCATCGGCGAGATCGGTCTGGACTATTACTGGGACGCTTCCACGAAGGCGACGCAGGAGATCATGCTGCGCGCGCAGCTGGAGCTGGCGCTGGAGCTGGATCTCCCGGTCATCATCCACGACCGGGAGGCGCACGGCGACAGCCTGCGCATTGTGTGCGATTATCCAGGCCTGCGCGGCGTGTTCCACTGCTTTTCCGGCAGCGTGGAGATGGCGCGCGAGCTGCTGCGCCGCGGCTGGTACCTCGGCTTTGACGGCCCGATCACATATAAGAATGCCGTCAAGGCGCTGGACGTGATCGCCGCCTGCCCGACGGACCGGATGCTGCTCGAAACGGATTCGCCCTATCTGTCCCCGGTGCCGAACCGCGGCAAGCGCAACGATTCGCGCAACCTGCCGTACATTGCTGCGCGCATAGCGGAGATCAAGGGCATGACCACAGAAGAAGTCGCGGAGGTGACACTGCAAAATGGAAAACAACTCTTCGGCCTCTGAGCGCTGGCTGCTGCGCGGCGCGCCGAATGCGCGCGACCTCGGCGGCCTGCCCACCATGGATGGCCGCACGATCCGGCCGGGCCTGCTGCTGCGCAGCGGCGAACTTGCCGGCATCACAGAGCCGGACGCACAGACACTCACGGAATATCCGCTGCGCACGGTCGTGGATTTCCGCACGGACCTCGAGCGGGAGCAGAAACCGGACCGTGTCCTGCCGGGCGTGCAGTATGTCCACTGCCCGATCGTGCAGCAGGCGGCGGCCGGCCTGACGCGCGAGGAGCACGCCGACCCCTATGCGGCCGTCGTCGCGCACGCGAAAGCGATGGCCGGCCGGGAGCGGGCGTTCATGTGCGAACTGTACCGCAGTCTCGTCACGCAGGCATTCTCCATCGCGCACTACCGGCAGTTTTTTGCGCTTCTGCTCGCGCAGACGGACGGCGCGCTGCTCTACCACTGCACGGCGGGGAAAGACCGCGTCGGTGTCGGCACGATGCTGCTGCTGACGGCGCTGGGTGTGGACTGGCCGGTCATCGTGGAAAACTACCTGATCACCAACGAGCGCATGGCCGCCTCGACCGACTGTCTGCTGACGGCGGTCGTGGACTATGACCTGAGCGAGGCGGAGCGGGAGGTCATCCGCACGTTTGACCGCGCGGACGCGGCGTTCCTGACGGCTGCGCGCGATGCGGTCGCGGAGCGATACGGCAGTGTGGACGCTTTTCTGACGCAGGCGCTTGGTGTTGGCGCGGCCGAGCGGGCGGCGCTGCGCGCGCGTTACCTGACAGCAGAATAAAAAGACGGCGTGCTGCCCATTTGGGCGGCACGCCGTTGTGATGCTGTGTGTTTGCTTACAGCTCCTGTTTCGGCATTTGATCGGACAGGTAGATCCGGATGGGATCTTCCTGCGCGTGACCATACGGCACCTTCGGCGCACGGAAGAGATTCGTTTCCGGCAGCACCGTGCTGAGCACGACGTGGAACGTGGTTCCGCCCCATTCGTTGCTCTCCAGGAGAATGGTGCCATCGTGCTTTTCCGCAATGCCGAGTGCGACCGTCAGGCCAAAGCTGTTGCTGCTCAGATCGGAAAAATCCACGCCGGTCACACGCAGCGGGATAAAGATCGTCCCGAGTTTTTCCGGCGGGATGCGTACACCGTCATCCCGAATGGTGATGTCGGCGTGGTCGCCCTCCTGCGTGACGGTAAAGCGGATGCGGTCGCCGTGCTTGCAGCGCTCCGTGCAGTTGGCAATGATGTTGAGCAGCATGCGCTGGATGAGCGCCGTGTCGAGCGCGCAGTTGATCGGCTCGTCCGGAATGCTGACCTCCAGCACGATGCCGTTGGCGTCGGTGATCGGCTGGATGTTATCCAGCAGCGTCCGGCATTCCTTGCCCAGGTCGCACAGCTGCGGCATGAACGCAAGCGTGCCGTCGTACAGGCCGGAGGCCGTGGAGGCGTTGAGCGTGAAGCGCAGCAGCCGGTAGTAAAACTGCGTCAATTCGGCGGCGTTGCGCCGGAAGCGCACGTCGCTGAGCTGCATGGCGTAGTCTGAAAAATACGTCGTGAGCGTGCGGAAAGCGTTGAGCGATGCCAGAAACGGTGCAAACTGCGCGCCGGCCCGCAGGGCGTTTTCATCCTGCGGCACGAACGAGAACAGCCGAAACGCACCAAACGATGTCACGGAGATGATGACGTGGCGCTTTTCGATCGTGGCAGACGTGACGAATTCCGTAGCCGTGGCCTCCGTGATGTGCGCCGGCAGCAGCTCGGTGAGTTTGTGATTTGTGCGGTTGCCGCGAAACAGTTCCTGCGCCGCCGGGTTCATAAACGCGACAAATTGCTCCTGCGCGCCGATCACGGCGGTGTTGCTCATCGAAAACAGCGTGTTGAGCGAGTCGATGATCAAAGTATTGCTCATTTTCCGATCCCCCCTAAGATGTATTAAAAAACAGTATAGCAGAATTCGTCAATAGACACAAGCTTTTACACGCAAAAATTCGGAGATTTGTTGCAAATAGCCAGCGCCGCCTGCCGCGCCGATAAGAATGTGGTTGCGCTTTCGACGGAATTGTTATAGAATGTAGCTGTAAGAAATTGCGCTGCGTGCTGTGCGCAGCAGATATAACAGGAGGAATAGAGCATGATTAAAATTGGCATCAATGGCTTCGGCCGCATCGGCCGTCTGGTGTTCCGCGCCGCGATCTGCGCCGACGATATTGAGGTCGTCGCCGTCAACGCGCCGGATAAGACGCCCGAGCAGCTGGCGTATACCGTGAAGTACGATTCCGTGCACGGCCGCTTTCACGGCACGGTCGATTGCGAGGGCGGCGAGAACCCGGCCCTGATCGTCAATGGCAAGCGCGTTGCGCTGCTCAACAACCGCGACGCGAAGCTCCTGCCCTGGGGCGAGCTGGGTGTCGAGTATGTGCTCGAGTGCACCGGCGCGTTTCTGACCAAGGAAAAGGCGCAGGATCATCTGGACGCCGGCGCGCAGGTCGTTGTGCTCTCCGGCCCGTCCAAGGACGACACGCCGATGTTCGTCTGCGGCGTTAACCTCGATGCGTACACCCCGGATATCAAGATCGTGTCCAACGCTTCGTGCACCACGAACTGCCTGGCGCCGCTGGCCAAGATCATCAACGATAATTTCGGCATCGCCGAGGGCCTTATGACCACCGTCCATGCCGACACGGCCACCCAGCAGGTTGTCGACGGCTTCTCCAAGAAGAACTGGCGTCTGTCCCGCGGTGTGCACGGCAACATCATCCCGACCAGCACCGGCGCTGCCAAGGCGGTCGGCAAGGTCATTCCGGCCCTGCAGGGCAAGCTGACCGGCACTTCCATGCGCATCCCGAGCGCGGACGTGTCCATCGTCGATCTGACCTGCCGCCTCGAGAAGGCTGCGACGTATGATGAGATCTGCGCTGCCGTCAAGGCTGCCGCGGAAGGCCCGATGGCCGGCGTCGTCGAGTATGTCGATGACGAGGTCGTCTCCTCCGACTTCATCACCGATCCGCACACCAGCATCTTTGATGCCAAGGCTGGCCTCGCGCTCAACGATCACTTCGTCAAGCTCATGGCGTGGTACGACAACGAGTGGGGCTTCTCGAACAAGATGCTCGACCTGACGCGCCACATCGACTCCGTGCGCAAGGCGTGATCGGAAAAACAAACCGCAAATCAGGGGAATGCGCTGCATTCCCTTGATTTTTTCTGTCCGGTAGTGTAAAGTATACCGGCACGTGAAATTTCAGCGGGGGAGGGAGTGCGGTTTGCAGGAAAGCAGCAAGCAGAACTATCTCCACGGCGCGGCCATGATGACGGCCGGCGTTGTGGTCATCAAGATCCTCGGCGCGATCTATAAGATCCCGCTCGGCAATATTCTCGGCGACGAGGGATACGGCTATTTCTCCGTTGCCTATAATATTTATTATGTCTTTCTCAACATGGCCACGGCGGGTATGCCGGTCGCGCTCTCGCGCATGATCAGTGAGGCGGACACGCTCGGCCGCCCCGTGCAGGCGCGCAAGATCTTCCGCGTGGCCTGGCTGACGTTTGCCATTTTCGGACTGCTGCTCGGACTGGTCATGTTCCTGTTCCCGACGGAGCTGGCCGGGATGCTCAACAATGTCCGCGCGGCACAGAGCATCTGGGCGCTGTCGCCGGCGCTCGTGCTCGTGTATCTGACGAGCACGTACCGCGGCTATGCGCAGGGCATGAGCAACATGAAGCCGACGACCGTCTCCCAGATCCTCGAGGTCGTGGGCAAGGTCGCCGTCGGTCTTGTGCTCGCGTGGAGCTTTACGCGCGCGGGCAAGAGTCTGCCGGTCGCATCGGCGGGGGCGATCTTCGGTGTCACGGCGGGCGGCGCTTTTGCGCTGATCTATGTGGCGATCTATTATCACCGCCACTATCCGGAAAAACCGGTCGCGGATCCGGATGTGCCGGATTCCGCCGGACATATTCTCGTCACGCTGCTGCGTATCAGCATCCCGATCGCGCTCGGCTCCAGTGTGCTGAGCATCATCAATCTCGTGGACACGAAGCTCATCATGTACCGCCTGCAGACGGCGCTTGGCTATTCCGAGTCGTATGCAAACGTTCTCTACGGCGTTTACGGCAAGGTGCAGACACTGTATAATCTCCCGGCCGCTTTCGTGACGCCGATGACGATCAGCATCGTCCCGGCCATTGCGGCGGCGGTCGTGCAGGGAAAGTATACGCAGTCGAAGACCATTGCGGAATCCGCGCTGCGCATTTCCGCGGCGGTCGCCATGCCGATGGGCATCGGGCTTGCCGTGCTGTCTTACCCGATCGTCAACGTGCTCTATCCGCGCAGCAATGCGGCCGGCCCAACGCTGCTGATGCTGCTGGGCATTGCGTCGGTGTTCGTGTGCATTTCACTGATCACGACGGCGGTCCTGCAGGCGACCGGCCACGAGATCTACCCGGTCTATTCCATGCTGGCCGGCGGCCTGGCGAAGATCGCGGTCAACTGGTTCCTGATCGCGGTGCCGGAGCTGAATATCACCGGCGCGCCGGTCGGTACGCTCGCGTGCTATCTTGTCATCTGCACCATGAACCACATTTTCCTGTGCAAAACGCTCCGTGAGCGGCCGAATGTCGGCCGGGCGCTCGTGCGTCCGCTGCTGAGCACGCTCATCATGGCTGTCGTGGCCTGGGGCGTGTATGCGGGCCTGTCCGCCGCCATGGGCGGCGACCTGAGCTGGAAGCGCATGGCGCTGGCCATGCTCGTGTCGATGGTCTGCGCGGTCGTGGCGTATCTGATTGCGGTCGTAAAAACGCACGCGATCACGCTGGCCGATCTGCAGCTGATCCCGAAGGGCGAAAAGCTCGCAAAAGTTCTGCACATCAGATGACATAACACCGAAAAATCCTGAATTTTCAATGGTTTTTTGAAAAAAGGGTTGCAGAAGGAGCAAAATTGTGTTAGATTTTCTCTGCAAAGAAAGCTATGACCTGCGCGACTTTGTGGCGCTCATCACGTTCCTGCGCTCGCCGGATGGCTGCCCGTGGGATCAGGTGCAGACGCACGAGAGCATCCGCCGCAACTTCCTGGAGGAGACGTATGAGGTCTGCGAGGCCATCGACGCCGGTGATACGGCGCACCTGAAGGAAGAGCTGGGCGACGTGCTCATGCAGGTGCTGTTCCATACGGATATTGAGCGCGAGGCCGGGCATTTTGATATTGACGATGTGGCGGACGCTGCCTGCAAAAAGCTCGTCTACCGGCATCCGCATGTGTTCCGGCGCGACGAGCCGGATGCGCCGGACTGGGACACGATCAAGCAGCGCGAGCGCGCGCAGACGACCACCGCCGAGGCGATGGACAGCGTGGCGCGCAGTCTGCCGGCACTTTGGCGCTGTGAAAAGATTCAGGCCAAGGCGGCCAGGACCGGCTTTGAGTGGCCGGACGCGGATGCGGCGCTCGACAAGGTCGCCGAAGAGACGCGGGAACTGCGCGAGGCCGTGGCCTCCGGCGACGCGGACGCCGTGACCGAGGAACTGGGCGATCTGCTGTTTGCCGCCGTGAAGGTGGCGCGCTTTGCGGGCATCGACCCCGAGCAGGCGGCCCATGCCGCGTGCGAAAAATTCATCCGACGCTTTGCCGCCATGGAGGCCGCAGCGGCGGACAGCGGCGTGCCGCTCGAGCAGCGCACGCTCGCGCAGATGCAGCCGCTCTGGCAGCAGGCCAAGCAGACGGCCAGCGCGGACAACGAAGGAAAGAAATCTGCACGGCAGTGAGAGACCCGTGCGGAATTCTATATCATGGCATATGCCAACACAAACATGAAGTAGGAGGATTACCATCATGAATAAGGCAGAACTGATCGCAACAGTTGCCGAAAAGACCGGCCTGTCCAAGAAGGACAGCGAGAAGGCCGTCAACGCGACGTTTGACACCATCACCGCCAACCTCGAGGTCGGCGAAAAGGTGCAGCTCGTCGGCTTCGGCGTGTTCGACATCAAGGAGCGCGGCTCCCGTATCGGCCGCAACCCCAAGACCAAGGAAGAGATCGAGATCCCGGCGACGCGCGTGCCCGTCTTCAAGGCCGGCAAAGTGCTCAAGGACGCTGTTTCCAAATAAGCGATGCAAACGCTCCGGGCCTGACCCGGAGCGTTTTTCACAGGAGGATGCCTATGCGCCTGGACAAATATCTGAAAGTTTCGCGGCTCATCAAGCGCCGCACCGTGGCAAACGATGCCTGTGACGGTCAGCACATCACGGTCAACGGCCGGACGGCCAAGGCGTCGTATGACGTGAAGGTCGGCGACGTGATCGAGATCGCCTTCGGCCAGCGCACCGTGAAGGTGGAAGTGCTCGCCGTCACGGAAAACGCGAAAAAAGGCGACGCTGCGGCCATGTACCGCGAGCTCGCCGAATGATGCGCGCAAAAAACCGCCGCTCCGGATGTTCGGAGCGGCGGTTTTGCCGTATGTCAGATCATATATTTTGTAATCTCGCTGCCGGTCACCGCGGGATCCATGCTCAGAGACAGGGTGAACTGAATGTGTTCCCGCTCGGAGAAATCATTCAGCCAGGCCAGGAACTCCGCGATCTGCGGCTCAGAGACCTCAGATAGCATTTTCGTGAAGTTGTCAACAAACACATGGGTGATATCGTAGTTGCCGGCATGAAGGCCGCTGAGGAAGCCCTTAAAGAAATCGTAAGAGCCCATCGCGTACGCATAGTCGCAGGCGTAGATCAGGCGAGCCTGATAGGGAATGTCATACGTAAGTTTTTTGTCCTTTTCAATGCACACGACAGAACCGGATTCCTCGCGGACGGCCGTGGCGACCATTTCCACCAAACGCTTCGTTTTGCCGGAACCTTTGAGACCCATGATCAGTTGGACCATATGTCAATCACACTCCTTTTGAAAGTCAGGGCGATACCCTATGCCTAGATTAGCACGTTTTCGCGCCGACTGCAACGATAACTTTTCTCAGTTTGCCTCCGGCTTGCCGAGCAGAGAGAACATATTCTTCTTATATGCTTCCACGCCGGGCTGATCGAACGGATTGACGCCGGACATATAGCCCGAAATGGCACATGCCAGCTCGAAGAAGCACACGAGCCAGGCAAACCCGGCCTCGTCGCGCTTCGGCACGCGCACCTCCAGATTCGGCACACCGCCTGCGATGTGCGCGGCCTTGACGGCTTCCTGCGCCATGTGGCTGATGTCGCTGAGCTTGCGCCCGGCAAGGTAGTTGAGCCGGTCGGGGTCGCCCATGGCGAACGGGACGGTGAACTCATTTTGCGGCTGCTCGAATGAGACGACGGTCTCCATGAGCGTGCGCGGGCCGTCCTGAATATACTGACCCATGGAGTGCAGGTCGGCGTTGTATTCCACGGAGGCGGGGAAGATGCCGATGCCGTTTTTGCCCTCGCTCTCGCCGTAGAGCTGCTTCCACCACTCGGCCATGAAACGGAACGACGGCTCGTAGCAGGCGAGGATCTCGGTCGTCTTGCCGAGCTGGTACAGGTGCTGGCGCGCGGCGGCATACTGCCAGGCGGGGTTTTCGGGCGACTGCGCGCTCATGGCGGCGAAAGCCTCGCCGGCCTCGCCGATCACGGTCTGTACATCAATACCGGCGGCGGCCATCGGCAGCAGGCCGACGGCGGACAGCACGCTGTAGCGCCCGCCGACGTCGTCCGGCACGACGAAAGTCTCCCAGCCCTCTTCGTCCGCCATGTGCTTGAGTACGCCGCGGTGGGCGTCCGTCGTGGCGAAAATGTGCTTTTTGGCCTTCTCCGGACCGTACTTTGCCTCCAGCAGGCCGCGGAACATCCGGAACGCGAGCGCGGGCTCGAGCGTTGTGCCGGATTTGGAGACGACGTTCAGGTCAAAGTCCAGATCGCCCAGCTCCTCGAGCAGATGCATCAGCGCGTCCGGCGACAGGGAGTTGCCGGCAAAGAGGATTTTCGGGTCGCCGGGCTGCGGCCGCGGCCGCAGCAGCTCTAAGGCGCCCTTCGCGCCGAGATATGACCCGCCGATGCCCACGACGACCAGCGCCTGCGAGCGGCCGCGGATGCGGGATGCGGCGGCGAGGATCTGCTTGAGCTCTCCGCTTTGCATACGCTCCGGCAGATCGAGCCAGCCGGTAAAATCCGCACCGGCGCCCGTGTGCTCGAGCAGCGTGCGGTGTGCCTGTGCAGCGGCCGCGTAGTCCGGCCCTGCGGGGTCAAAAAATCCGGCCGCGCCGGAGAGATCCACTTTGATCATTGCGATGCCCTCTCTCTTAAAGAATATCACCAGTATACACGAAAATCGGGATTTCGCAACCGGAAATCTGTCGCTCACAGCGCGCGCAGCAGCTGCAGCCAGAGGTGCGCCGTCGAGATGCGCGCAGCGCCGTCCGGGACGACCAGCGGCAGGATCAGCGTGTCGCCGCTGCTGTCGGTGACGGTTACGGTGCCGACCTGCGCGCCCGGCTCCAGAGGGGCGCACAGGTCCTCGTTGAGCGCGATGTCCGTCTGCGGTGCGGCCATGCCTTTGCGCACGACGATGGCGTCCGTGCCCGAGAGCACCGGCTGCACGCTGTCCGTTTCGGCAAACCGTACGCGCACGGGCGGAATGACCGTGTTGGCTGCGACGGAATAGAGCGAATAGTTGGCAAAGGCAAAGTTGAGGAGCGTCGCTGCGTCGGCGAAGCGCGCCTTGGAGCTCTCCGCGTGCAGCACCACGGCAATGTACTCCACGCCGTCGCGCTCGGCGCTGGCCGACAGGCAGTGCATAGCCTGCTGGGTGTAGCCGGTCTTCAGGCCGGTCGCGCCGGGGTAGGCGTGGATGAGCTTGTTGGTGTTGGCGAGGCCGAAGCGGCCGTCGCGCACGGTGTCCATCCAGATGGTGGTGTAGTCGCGGATGCGCGGATGGGCCAGCAGCGCGCGGGACATGCACGCGATGTCGCGCGCCGTCGTGTAGTGGCCGGGATCGTCGGTCAGCCCCGTGCAGTTGAGAAACTGCGTGTTTTCCATGCCCAGTTCTTTCGCGCGGTCGTTCATGCGCTTGGTGAACGCCTCCTCGGAACCGGAGATGTGCTCTGCCATGGCGACGGCGCAGTCATTGGCGGAGTTGACGGCGATGCACTTGAGCATCTCGTCGACGCTCATCTGCTCGCCCTCCTTGAGCCAGATCTGGCTGCCGCCCATGGAGCTGGCATGGGCGCTGGCGGTCACGATGTCGCTCGTATCGAGCTGGCCGCTGTCGAGCTGCTCCATGATGAGCAGCAGCGTCATGATCTTCGTCACGCTGGCGGGGGACAGGTGCTCGTCGGCATTTTTCTCGTATAACACCGTGCCGGTCGAGCGCTCCATCAGGATCGCCGACGGTGCGGATATCTTCAGCTCCTCGTCCGTTGGCTGCTCGAGCGCCATCGCTGGTGTGAGCAGCAGCAGCGCTGCCAGCAGCAGACAGATCCATCGTTTCATATGCTCAGCCCTTTCCGTTGATTTCTCCTTATCACCCTATGCCGGGGGCGCGTGGAAAAGCAGTCCGAGTCTCCACAATTTACACAGGCTTTTGCACACCGAAGCGCTCAGAGCGTGTCAAGATACGGCGCACCGTGTCGCAAATGTACGAAAAGCCCGGTATTACCGGCTTGACGGTGCGGGCACATGATAGTAAAATAAATCCGACTGATCACAGACACTGGCGGGCGCTGCGGGCGCGATGGGGGGAGACGGTTTATGAAGCGATTTGATCCAAAAAACAAATATCTCGGCTGGGGCATCACGGCGTTCGGCGTGATCGCGTGCTGCATTCTGTTTTACATGCTGCTGCAGCATGGCAAATCCATCGGCGATGCGATCAGCTCGCTGCTCGGCATCCTCAGCCCGATCATCTGGGGCCTGGTGATCGCCTACCTGCTCTGGCCGCTGACGAAGGTATTCCAGCGCAAGCTCTTTGAGCCGCTGCTCAAAAAGCTCCGCCCGAAAAAACCGGTGCGCACCTCACTTGCGCGCGGCCTGTCCGTCGCGCTCTCGATTCTGGTCGCCCTGATCATTATCGCCGCCCTCATCTGGCTCATCATCCCGCAGATCTACACGAGCGTTGAGAGCATCGTGCTCAACTATCAGGAGTACTATGACACGATCACCGGCTGGATCAACAAGTTCTTTGAAAACAATCCCGAGGTAGAGGAAGTGCTCCTCTCCGCGACCGGCGATGTGTCCGACAGTCTGCTCGACTGGGCGAAGACCGCGCTGCTGCCGTCCATGGGCAAGGTGGTCACGAGCGTGACGACCGGCATCTATGCCGTTTTGCGTGCGATCCTCGATGTGCTCATCGGCTTCGTCGTCGCCTGCTATGTGCTGTCGAATATGGAGCTGTTTCTCGCAAAGTCCAAGATGGTGCTCTACAGCATGTTTTCCGTCAAGGCGTCCAAGCGCATCCTCAAGGCCATTCGCTTCACGGACACGGCGTTCATGGGCTTTATCAGCGGCAAGGTCATTGATTCCGCCATCATCGGCGTCATCTGCTATATCTGCTGCGCGATCATGCGCATGCCGTATGTCGTGCTCGTGAGCGTGATCGTCGCCGTGACGAATATCATCCCCGTGTTCGGCCCGTTCATCGGCGCGGTGCCGACGGCGCTGATCATTCTGCTCGTCTCGCCGATGAAGTGCCTGATTTACGTCATTTTCATCATCGTCCTGCAGCAGATCGACGGCAATATCATCGGCCCGAAGATCCTTGGCAATTCCACCGGCATTAACGGTTTCTGGATCATGTTCGCCATCCTGCTCGGCGGCGGCCTGTTCGGCTTCATCGGCATGCTGCTGGGCGTGCCGGTGTTCGTCGTGATCTATGCCGGCCTGGAGCGGCTGGTCGATCACGGGCTGAAAAAACGCGGCCTCCAGACGGAGACCGCAGAATATATGGATCTGGATTACATCGACGATGCCACGATGCAGCCGGTGCGCCTACCGCAGGAGGTGCCGGACGAATCGCTCAAGGATCCAAAGGATGATTCAGTGAAGTGACGGGAAGAGGGACTGCTTTGCATCCCGCAGTGCATCGCACAGCGCGTCGATGTCTTCCCGCGTGGTGTAGCGCGAAAAGCTGATGCGCAGCGCGCCGTCGATCACGTTCGCCGGCAGCCCGATCGCCTCGAGTACATGGCTCCGCCCGCCCTTTTTGCAGGCGGAGCTTTTTGATGTGTAGATCCCGCGCGCCTCGAGGAAGTTCATCAGCACCTCGCTCCGGTAGCCGGGCAGAGAAATGCTGAGGATGTGCGGCGAGCCGCCGCCGATGACGACAAGACCGTCCACCTCGGCTGTCAGCCGGTCGATGGCGTGGGCGCGCAGCTCGGCCATGGTTTTCGTGGCCTGCGCCATTTTCGCACTGCCGATCTCGGCCGCCGTACCAAAGGCGGCGATCTGCGGCGTGGCCTCCGTACCGGCGCGCATGCCGCGCTCCTGCCCGCCGCCGAGGATATAGGGTGGCAGCTTCAGTCCGCTGCGGATGTAGAGCGCGCCGATGCCTTTCGGCGCGTGGATCTTGTGACCGCTGATGGTGATCATGTCCGCGCCGAGTGTTTTGGCCGAGAACGGCACTTTCAAAAACCCCTGCACGGCGTCCGTGTGCAGCAGGGCAATGCTGTTTTCCGCTTTCAGCATCCGGGCGACGGCGGCGATGTCGTTGACGGTGCCGGTCTCGTTGTTGACCATCATGAGCGAGACGAGGATCGTGTCCGGCCGCAGCGCCGCGCGCACCGCCTCGAGTGGGATGGCGCCGGTGCCGTCCGGCTGCAGGCGCGTGATCTCGTAGCCCTCCTTTTCCAGAAAGTCCAGCGACTTGCGCACCGCGTCGTGCTCCACGGCGGAGCTGATGATGTGTTTGCCGCGGCGGCGCATGTACCGCGCTCCGGAGATGAGCGCCCAGTTGTCGCCCTCGGAGCCGCAGGACGTGAAATACACCTCGTCCGGCTGGCAACCGAGCGCTTTTGCGATCTGGCCGCGCGCCTTGTCCACGGCGGCCTTGGCCTCACGGCCGAGCTTGTAGGTCGTGCTCGGGTTGCCGAAGCACTCCGTCATCATATGTACTGCCGCCTCCGCTGCCTCCGGGCAGACACGGGTCGTTGCGGCATTGTCCAGATAAACCATGATCACTTACCTCGATTTGGAGATGTTTTTATGCACTATATTATAACCGCCCTCGGCTGCAAGGTCAACCAGTATGAAGCGCAGGCAATCGAAACGCTCCTGCACGCGCACGGCTTCACGGCCGCAGCGGACGGTGAGCCGGTCGATCTGATCGTCGTCAACACCTGCGCCGTCACGGCGGAGGGCGGGCGCAAGTCGCGCCAGATGATCCGCAAGCTGCGCGAGGAGCACCCGCAGGCGCTGTGCGCCGTGTGCGGCTGCTGGTCGCAGCTCAGCCCGGAGGACGCGGCGTCCATCGGCGCCGACGTGGTACATGGCAGCGGCAGCAAGCAGGCATTTGTGGATGACATTCTGCGTGCGTTCCGTGAGCACGCGCCCGTCACGTGCGTGGATAATCCGTTCCAGCGCTTTGACTTTGAGCCGCTGCCGGCGGGCGCGGCCTACGGCCGCACGCGCGCGATGCTGAAGATCCAGGACGGCTGCAATAATTTCTGCACCTACTGTGTCATCCCGTATACGCGCGGCCGCATCCGCAGTCTGCCGCTGGAGGAAATGGCGCGTCAGGCGGCGCATCTGGCCGCCGAGGGCTATCGGGAGCTGGTGCTGACCGGCATCGAGATCGCGTCCTACGGCCGGGATCTGCCGGGTAAGCTGACGCTGGCCGACGCCGTGGAGACGGTCGCCGCCGCCGCGCCGCAGATGCGTCTGCGCCTCGGCTCGATCGAGCCGACGGTCATCACGGAGGACTTCTGCCGCCGCGCCGCCGCGACCGGGCAGGTCTGCCGGCATTTCCATCTCTCGCTGCAAAGCGGATGCGACCGCACGCTCGCGCGCATGAACCGCAAATATAATACTGCAGAGTTTCTCGCCTGCGTCGAGCGGCTGCGGCGGTATTTCCCGGGCTGTGCGCTCACGGCGGACATGATCACGGGCTTCCCCGGCGAGACGGAGGCAGATCAGGCGGCCGCAGTGGCGTTTTTGGAGCAGGTCGGCTTTGCGGCCGTGCATGTTTTCCCGTACTCCCGCCGCCCTGGCACGAAGGCGGACGCCATGCCGGAGCAGCTCAGCCACGCGGTCAAATCGGCGCGCGCGCATGAGGCACAGCGCGTGGCCGATGCCTGCAAGCAGCGCTATCTGGTGCAGCAGGTCGGCCAGACGCTGCCCGTTTTGTTCGAGACGGAGCATGACGGCAGCTGGGTCGGACACTCGGACAACTATTGTCTGGTGCGCGCTGCGGGGGACGATCTGCGCGGACTTGTGAAAAATGTCAAAATCTCTGCCGTTTCCGGGCAAATGCTTGTGGGGGATTTGGTTTGACGCGCTTTGCGGAACGTGTTAGACTTTTCTCAATCCATGCAGAATGTGCTGTATGCGATGAATTTTGACCCCTGGAGGCGATTTTCCGTGACCCGAAGTGAAACGTTCAATTTTTCTGCTGGACCGTCGGTCCTGCCGGAGGAAGTGCTCAGGCAGGCGCAGGCGGAATTGCTCAATTATCATGGCACGGGTATGTCCGTGATGGAGATGAGTCACCGAAGTCAGGCTTTTTCGGATATCTTCCAGGATGTGAAGGCGCGTTTTCGCGCCGCACTGTCTGTGCCGGACACACATGAGATCCTGTTTTTGCAGGGCGGCGGCACGGCGCAGTTTTCCATGATCCCGCTCAATCTGATGGGCGAGCAGGGGACGGCGGACTATGCCGTGACCGGGCATTTTTCCGGCAACGCGGCCAAAGAGGCCGAGAAATACGGCGCGGTGCACATTGCGGCGGACACCTCCACCTGCGGCCATACCCGTATCCCGCAGCAGAGCGAGCTGAGGCTCGATGCGCGCGCGTCCTATTTTTATTATTGCGCCAACAATACGATCTACGGCACCGAATGGCAGTACGTGCCGGAGACCGGCCGCGTGCCGCTCGCGTGCGACATGTCGTCGGACATTCTCTCGCGCCCGGTCGATGTGTCAAAATACGGCGTGATCTTCGCCGGCGCGCAGAAAAACATGGCCCCTGCGGGCCTGACGGTTGCGATCGTTGACCGCAGTCTCGCCGGGCATGAGCTGCCCATCACACCGGTCATGTACAGCTATCAGCGCATGATCGACAAGGACTCTATGTACAACACCCCGCCGTGCTGGTGCATTTACATCCTCGGTCTCGTGCTCGCGTGGCTGGAGCGGCAGGGCGGCGTGGAGGGCATGCAGCAGCTCAAGCATGCGCGCGCCGCAAAGGTGTACGATTTTCTCGACAACAGCGCGCTGTTTCATCCCTGTGCGCAGCCGGGCTCCCGCTCGGATATGAACGTCACGTTCCGCACCGGGGACGATGCGCTCGACAAGGAATTCATCAGCGGCGCGGCGGCGCGCGGCCTGCTGAATCTCAAGGGCCACCGCGTTGCCGGCGGCATGCGCGCCTCGCTTTATAACGCCATGCCGATGGCGGGCGTGGATGCGCTCGTGGATTATCTGAAACAGTTTGAGGTAGAACATCATGTATAAAATCAAAACCATGAACCATATATCCCCCTATGGCCTGCAGAAGCTCGAAGAGCGCGGCTGCGTCGTCGGGGAGGACATACAGGCACCAGATGGCCTGATCCTGCGCTCGGCCGACCTGCACAGCTATGCCTTTGAGCCGAGCCTGATCGCCATCGCGCGCTCCGGCGCCGGCACGAACAACATCCCGCTCGAGGATTGCTGCCGCCGCGGCATCGTCGTGTTCAACTCGCCCGGCGCAAACGCCGAGGCGGTCAAGGAGCAGATCCTCTGCTCGCTCGTACTCTCGTCGCGCGATGTGCTCGGCAGCATTGACTGGGTCAAGGGGCTCAACGGCCGGGGCAAGGACATCCCCGCGCTCGTTGAAAAGGGCAAATCGCAGTTTGCAGGCCCCGAGCTTATGGGCAAGACGCTGGGCGTCATCGGCCTTGGCGCGATCGGCGCGCTCATCGCCAACGCTGCCGTGAGCCTCGGCATGAATGTCTGCGGATATGATCCGTACCTGTCCGTGGACGCGGCGTGGCGGCTCTCGCGCGATGTCAAGCACGAGGTGAACCTCGACGGCATCTATGCCAAGGCGGATTATATCAGCATCAACGTGCCGTACACGGACCAGACGTTCCATATGCTTGATGCCAGGGCGTTTTCCAAGATGAAGGACGGCGTGCGCATCATCAACGAGTCGCGCGCCGAGATCGTGGATGACGACGCCATGCTCGCCGCCATTGCCTCCGGCCGCGTCGGCAAGTATGTCACGGACTTTCCCAACGAAAAGGTCGTCGGCGTCGACAATATCATCGCGCTGCCGCATCTGGGCGCCTGCACGCCGGAGAGCGAGGAGAAGTCCGCCGTCATGGCCGCGCGCGAGCTCTACGATTATCTCGCCAACGGCAACATCAAAAACTCCGTCAACTTCCCGGACGCGACGCTCGAGCGCATGGGCGTCAGCCGTGTGTGCATCCTGCACCAGAACGTGCCGACGATGCTCAACCAGTTCCTGGAGATCACCTGCAGCACGGGCCTGAACGTCGAGAACATGATCAACAAGGCTTACGGCGCATACGCCTATGCCATGATTGATCTCAACGGCCGCCTCGATGACGATCAGGTGGCAAAGATTGACCGCATACCGGAGGTCATTCGCGTGCGCGTGGTGTAAAAACGAGAAAAACAGCCGCTCCCGATCGGGAGCGGCTGTTTTGCGTATGGAGTGGATTTATTTCTGCTTTTTTGCCAGCGCGGCCTCGGAGAAATCGCGGATCTGCGGCACTTTGCTCAGCGCAAAGTACAGCGCCAGACCGCCCACGATGCCGACGGCGGCCTGCGCGGCGTTGCCCGGGATCTCTGCCGCCGCGGCTGCGCCATAGCCGAGAATGAAATCCTCAAACACAAAGTAGCCCAGCACCATGATGATCTCGCCGCAGATGGCGCTCAGCAGCGCGAAGCCAAAGGACTTTTTGCGGCAGGCGCGGAAGATCAGCGCCGTGACCACGGCCGCACACCCTTTGACGACGAGCGTGCCGGGCGCGTAGCTCATGTAGCCGGAGATCACATCCGCCAGACCGGAGCCGAAACCGGCAGCCACGCCGCCGTAGAGCGGGCCAGCCAGCAGGGCGGCGAGTACGACCACGATGTCGCCGGCGTTGAGATAGCCGCCGGTCACGGTCGGGATCTTGATGACGAGCGTCGCCACGCAGCACAGCGCCATGAGCATGGCGGTGTAGACGAGATTTCTGAGTTTCTGGTTCATAATTATCACCTTTTTATGTTATTGGCACAAGAATACGATATTCGACACAAATAAGCAAGGGTTGAGAACAACGAAAATTCCTGCTATACTGCTATGAGAAATGGGGGATTTGACCATGACCAGGAAATTATATGATCTCGACAGTCACCGGCGTGATTTTTCTGCGACCGTGCTGCGCTGCGACCCGGACGGGGCGCGCTATGCCGTCGTGCTCGATCAGACGGTGTTTTTCCCGGAGGGCGGCGGTCAGCCGGCCGATACCGGTGCGCTCGGCGGCGCGCGCGTTCTGGACGTGCAGCTGCTGCCGGATGCGATCGTGCACTATACGGACGCGCCGCTCGCACCCGGTGCGCAGGTGCGCGGCCAGATCGACTGGCCGCAGCGCTTCCGGCGCATGCAGGGCCACTCGGGCGAGCACATTATCTCCGGGCTGATCCATAAGGAATACGGATTTGACAACGTTGGCTTCCACCTTGGGGAAGACGCGATCACGATGGATTATAGCGGCGAGCTCACATGGACGCAGCTCATGCACATCGAGCAGCTGGCAAATGAGGCAGTGTACCGCAATGTGCCGATCCGGACAGAGTACCCGGCACCGGAGCAGCTGGCGCACATGGAGTACCGCAGCAAGCTCGACCTGAAAGAGGATATACGCATTGTCACCGTCGAGGGCTATGATGTCTGCGCCTGCTGCGCGCCGCACGTGTCGCACACGGGCGAGATCGGCGCGATCAAGTTCACGTCGCTCATGCGCCACCGCGGCGGTGTGCGCGTGACGATTTTGTGCGGGTCGGACGCGGAGGCGGACTATCGGGAAAAGAGCGCGCAGGTCGCGGCGCTCTCGGCGCAGCTGTCCGTGCGGCAGGCGGATGTCGTCCCGGCCGTGCAGCGCCTGCTCGATGAGATCGCGCAGCGTAAGGCCGCGGCCGCGGAGCTGGAGCGCCGCCTCAACGCGCAGCGGCTGCAGCTGCTGCGGGAGACGCCCGGCAGTATCTGCGTCATCGACCGCTTTGACGATCCGGCCGCCATGCGCGAATTCGTCAATGCCGGCATGCTGCTTGCCGGCGGCGTCTGCGCCGCCTTTACCGGCAGCGATGCGGACGGCTACCGCTATATCATCGGCAGCCGCACGGTCGATCTGCGCACGGAGGCAAAGACCATCAATGCCGCCATCTCCGGCCGCGGCGGCGGCAAGCCGACCATGATCCAGGGCTCGTGCACGGCCCCGGCCGCCGCGATCGAGGCGTTTTTTGCTGTCTATCCCGGGAAATAATATAGATGCAGATAGGAAACAGGGCCGCGGAATTCCGCGGCCCTGCTTTTTTCGGTTTTGCTCAGATTACTGCATGCCGTTTTCGTAGGCGGCGATCATCTTTTTGACCATCTGGCCGCCGATGCTGCCGGCCTGACGGGACGTCAGATCACCGTTGTAACCCTGCTTGAGGTTCACGCCCACCTCGGTTGGTGTAGTAGCTACATATTGAAATGTACGTCTGTACGTCAACCATTCGCAGCGATTGGGAAGTCCTTTTCTTGTAACTCAGCAATTTCCCCGATGAATTTATAAAAGATTCGAATTTCCTGACTGTATGGCGGATAACGCATTGATTCACAGCCCTTTTGCACTTTACGTTCTCCGACCTCGATACGATCAATAAACGTTAAAACTGTATCTCTGTCAAGCACGTCAATGTGCGTATACGATTTTGCAAGAGTAAAGAACTTTTCATAATCGTCTGCATTTGGTTCTTGATGCAACCGACTCTCCAACTCTGCAATGGTTGCTTTTAATCCGTCTGACTCTTTTTCAAAGTTCTTGACCATGCCATACATCCGATCATCATCAATCTTGCCTTCAGCATTATCTACATACAGTTTCGCAATAATTTTATCTATTGTCTTGATTCTCTCTTTTGCTTTTTCGCACTGAGTCTTTATCGACTGTGAATTATCTGCCTTGGCATTCTTGTTCATGACATCTTGAACTAAGTCATGAATCTCATCATCGCTCAAATCAATTAGGCTGTTAAGGTCTTGCCTAATAGCTTCCGTGAAATCACCGTATCGGATGCTGACGCCCGTACACGGATTCTGAATGTCCTTTCGCTTGTGCGTGCAACTGAGATACCAGTATTTCAAACGTTCTCCTTTGTACACAGTGCCACTGGAACAAAGAGCGTGCCCACAATTCGCACAAAACACGATGCCAGCGAAAATATTGTTACGGACACGACCATAATCCATGTATATCTTTGTCCTTTTGCCCAAATTAGCCTGAGCTAAATCGAACAATTTTTCTGAGACTATCGGCTCATGCGTATTTTTGGTTATCGCCCAATTTTCCTTTGGGACATTCGTTTTCTTCGTCGATTTAATACTGGCCTTTTTGGTTTTACCAAGAACAGTGTGACCAAGATAAACAGGGTTCTTCAATAACCGTCGTACAGTCTCTCCATTCCACTCGTCAGAGGCTTTGGCGGCACCGGCGTCGCTGAAATCGTCTCTGTATAGCACGCGATATTTCAATGGGGGGATAACCCCATCATTCGTGAGGGCAATGGCAATTGTACGGCATGAATCTCCGTTAGCAGCAGCTTCGAAAATTCTCTTTACAATGGGTGCTGTCATTTCATCTGGTACTAGAACGCCTTTTTTATTTGGAGCTTTCTCGTACCCATATGGTGGGCAACAACAGTATTCACCTTGTTCACGCTTGCTCTTGAGCGCGTCTCGTACTTTACGCGATCCATCGCGCAGATACACTTCGTTCATTGCAAACTGGAACGGAGCCATTACGTTATCTGAATCGGTATCAAAATTGTCAGCGATAGCGATGTATCTAATACCATGTTCAGGAAAGAATTGCTCTGCATAGTAGCTAGACTCGCGCATATCTCTTCCAAGACGAGACAAGTCTTTTGTGATGACCATATTGACAGCGCCGATTTCAAGCTCACGCATCATGGCTTGGAAACCCGGCCTATCAAAATTACCACCAGACCAACCATCGTCTGAGAACACTTTTACAAGCGTAATGTCGTGTTGATTACAATAATTCGTTACGATGACTCTCTGTGTTGCGATACTCGTAGACTCGTTAGATTTAGATTCTTCACGAGACAGTCTAAGATAAGCAAAAGCAGTTGCTCTGTTGTAACTCATGAAACCTCCTTCGGCAGGACAGAGCACACTTCATTCATTATACTATTCGCATTCTGTTCTGTCAAAGATGACTTGATATTTTTTGTGGAGAGCAATCTGCTCTCCACAAGTTCCGATACGGTGTTATTACCAGAAAACACTCTGTGAATCTGGAAAGTAGCATTATTCAAAACAATATTATTCGTATTTGTCAAACAATCACCCCTTTAAGATTATTATTGCTTTTTGCATTCATTATCATTCAGCCAGTCTGCGTATTTCTGTGCTGTCGCTTTGTCGCGGAAGTAAACGTTATGATAATTGTCGATTGACGCAAAATCCCGACCGTCGTACATTTCGTCAGCAACATACTCTCCGCTGATATGGTAATACTCTTCCGTATTCGACAAATCGCGTCGAGAATACCAACCGCATATTTTATCACCCATCAGTCTGAACTCTGAGCAGTCGGATTGTCTAACCTCGAAATGCGGCAACCTTTTTGCGCATTGACATTTTTCTGTGTATCGTTGACCAGATGGAGAGAAAAATTCTATCATCCTATTTGCATCACACTTATCGCATTTCGGTTGCTCAACGCCAATATTTAAGACTTGATATAATATAGTCTGAAAATCTTCCAGAAGTTTAGATAAGCGTTCTCGTCTGACCTCGCTTCTAATCTTATCTCTGAGATTTCGCTCATCAAACTTGAATTTTTCTTTTGCCGCCTCAAGTTCTCTGACCTTTGCATCGTAATTATCCACGATGTCTTTCATATGCTCGTTTTCCTTTTGAAGCGTTTCGAGCTTTTCCTTTAGTTCTTTAGTTACGCTATCACGGAGATAGTCTTTCAACTCTTCGCATTTTTCATCGAACTCTGATGGCTCATAATAACCGGTATCATATTCCAAGTAGCCCATTAACCAGCCTCGCTTTCACGTCCAAAAACATCTTTATATTTCATGAACAAATTATTTATTGCTTCTGCCATAATGCTCTGTTCCGAATGACAGTCCCCCTGATAATATAGGTTGCGATACCAGTTGAGAATTTCCAAAGGATTCGTCATGTGATATTTCTCAACACCTTCAACAAAGTGATTGCATTTCGCAATAGGTTTATGACTGCTTTGCTTATACGTCCTGTTTTTAAACTCATCATACGACATGAACACAGGGCAGCCATCGACTCCTTTGCACTCCACCATATATGGATCCATTTCACATATAAAGGTACGCGGCTTTGAAAGCGGAACACAATTTGCATACGGGCAGTCATCAATCTTTTCTGGCATAGCGTCTACTAAAATTCTCATGAGTCACCCCACCTCAATCTTCGGAACCAGCATGAAAAACTCGCTGTGACTTCCAAAGTCAAACATCGTTGCGGTTTCGTTATTCCACATTCTCACGTAGTAGACCGGTTCATTTTCTTCTTTGCAATGTTTGTTAATTGCCGCAAACGCAACATGACGTGCTTCTTCGTCAGACATATTAGCATCAAGCGTCTGAACGACACTTACACATTCGCCGTATTTGAAAAAAAGTTTACGTTCCATTAAATCCCTCTCATCTAAACACAACGACCATACTTGGGAATGGCGCACTTTCTGCCGCTCCAACAAAGCGCAATCGTCCTTTTATGAACCTAATTTCCACGTTCTGTTTGTTGTAAATGTATTCATGAAAATATTTTGTGTCAGTTCTAGCAGGTATCAACATAACAACAGTAGTGTTTTCTTGCTTTGACTCTTGCGAACATTTCTGAACCCAATTGCCGATCTCACGACCTTACGGCGGGTTACACCAGACTGTCTGCCCCCCCAATTTTGTTTCAGTCCATCATCTGATTCAGAAAAGTATTTATCGCATTTATGATTCGTTTCATTCGCGCACGCATCTAATGTAAAATGGAACTCATTGTCAATTTCATCAAAGAAATCTTGTGGCGTCTCCCAATCCATTTTCTTTGACGAAAACAAAGCGTCAAGTGCTATATCTCGTCATCCTTTCCCATAGCAGCCACGCATTGGCCGGATTTTCGCACGCTGGCGTCCTTTGATTGCAAACGGGGCAACAGACCACCACACATGGCTTGTCCCGTCCACGCTCAAAAATTTCAAAGTCCTGCGGCATGCCGCCACACTTGCACATCAGCATTTTCCTGTGCTACCGATCCCGCCACGGCTCTCATTATTAAGGTTGTCCACCTCGCGGAACTCGATTTGCGGCTGATGCTTCATGATCCTGAATTGGCAGATACGATCGTTTGCGAGGATGGTCGTTTTTCTCAAGGCAATAGCGGGGAAGTACCACTGGTCGTTGTCACCACAATAGCTCTCGTCAATCAGTCCCATGCTGTTTGCCTGAATGATCCCAAAGTTTTTGAAGGTAGAACTGCGAGGAATCACATGGGCTTCATAACCGGCCGGGAGCTGCATTGCGATACCTAGCGGAATGAGCTTAAATTCCATTGGCTCCATGTCTACGGTTTCTGCTGCACGCAAGTCAATCCAATCGGATTTGCCGTCGATGTACGTCAACTTGTCAATGATATCTGTAAGATACTTAATGTTGATTGTCTCTTTCATTATGTCCCTCTCTTTATGTGCATTTTGGATAATTCATTCTATTGCTTCGTCGCAAAACTCCTTGGCAGAGCATTGCGCGCATTCATTTACCGAGCGCGCCTCCCAATCGCAAGTGAAGCCGCAGTCTTTGACCATCGCAATTCTATCTTCTGGATTATCCCAGTCTAGTTCTGACTTGCACGGCCTGTAATATTTGTCCGCTTCTTTCATCCTAAGACATTCGATTTCCATGAAATCTACACCGTCACAAGCATCTGTCCATTGCGCAGCAACCTTTGCTTGGCCTCTTGTTTCTGCAAAGACGATTGTTGCGACAAATTCGTCTTTCTCTCTGACGAGCCATGCCTTCAAGATTTACAACTCTCTTTCTCATGAAACTTTGTATATTGGCTTTTCTCGCCAGTAATACATCTCAAAGCTGACTTGCTTGACAAGTTACACACACGATGCCAACCGTTTTCGGACAGGATGGCGCGTGCGTTAATACACGTATCACACTTTATTTGTCATCACCTCAAACTAACCTTTTACGCCACGGAGATTTTGGCATATCTCGATTCTTGATCTTTATCCATTCGAAGTCACATTTTTGACAATAAAAATAATATCTTACCATTTATTCTTTATAATCCATCCTCGCTCCGCAGTTGGGGCAGTAAGGCGATGCCACATAGTCTTCGCCGCCGTCGAGGAGAGCGGTCTTGCGGCATATCGAGCAGATGGGATTGCTGTGCTGATACTCATTGTACGGCATATCTTCAAGTGTCCATCCGCCGTCCGTCTCAACTACGCATTGAGCCGTCCACCGCCCATGCACCACCGGAGCAACATCGCAAGCGGGAGCGTTTCTTATCTCTCTTAGTGTAACTAAATACGCATAATGCTCACCAGATTCTTCCGTGGCGTGCTCCTTGTAATACTCCATCCGCGCAACTAAACTGTCCCTATCAAGATACTCAGCGGTCATTTAAAAAGTCCCTCCTTCTTGCATGGCCTCCTTGCGCCCTGCGATCACACCGAGGAAGTAGGCGTTGCTCCCATGCAGGTTCTCATAGCAGGCGCAGTGCGTCGCATTTCCGGACGCCATCGGGTTTCCGCCGCATTGCATGACGCACGCACACTCGTGGATGCACTCTCTGCATGACAGGCCGGATGGCGCTGGCTTTGCTCGTCTCGGCATGGTTATTCCTCCTTCCGCTCGCGCATCGGCGCTCCACAGTGAGGACAGTATTCGAACCGGTGTCTCGCCGTATGCCTCCCGCACCGAGAACACTCCATCATAGTTGTACTATACCGCACCCACACCGCAGGTTCCCGTTTTGGCTCAACGTCGGCGGCGGGTGTGCGCCACACAATGTTTCGAACGAGTTTTTTAGCCGTTGCGATTGTAACGGCGGCTTTTTCATCCTCTGGCGCATCCGGCCGCACTAATGAAAGTGCTGCTTCACGCTTGATGTATTCATCCATTTTCACCACCGTCCATCCTCGCGCCGCAGCTAGGGCAGTAGTTTGCACCATATGGCAAACATTCACTACATAGAGAGCACAACCCAAAACACCCTACGTTTCCGTTTTCAATTTTTCGCCCATGCACCACCGGCGCAACGTCGGCGGCAGGTGCTTTCCAGATTGGGCAACTTTCTTTGTCGCAATACTCGTTACTGCACCGGCAGTGCTTTTCGCAGTATTCTTCGCGGTCAATGTATTCAGCCATCACTTTTCTCACCATCCTTAATCGTCACTCTCAGTTCAACGATCCGCCCATCTTTAAGTGTCCACTCATAGCCACTTGACGTCGCTTTCTTGCAATCAAGCCCACCAAGAAGTTCCTGCACAAGATAGTCGCGGACAGCACAAATTGCTTCGTCTGTACACTCAGTTTTGTTTCGCCACATATTTTTGTTGCGACTATTTAACGTCCCGGCATAGATGCCAAACGCGCCACAGCCAACATGATATTCAGCCATTTTTCTTTCTCCTTTCATCCGCCTCAAAGTAAAACTCAATCGGTTTTTCGGCCTCGATGACATTGCCATAAACAACGCCGACCTTGTAAATATAGTTCTCGCGCAGCTTTCGCGGAATTTCTGCGATGTACCGTCTAAAAGTTTCAAGTGAATTTGCACGCTTGTAGTGATTGCACATTCGGCAGGCTGGCATGAGGTTGTCAAGGTCATCTGTTCCAGCGTCCTCAATCCCCCACGCCCTCAATGGTTGAAAATGGTCTACCTGCATATCCTTGTAGGCGATTTCGCGCCCACAATACGCACAGTGGCCATTATACTTTCGGTAGACCGCTTCACGCTTTGATTTGCTAATTGCCATCCTTCATCGCCTCCAATGCTTTCTCCGCCTCTTCGCGGGTCAGGAAAACGGAGTGTCCAAAACGATCTAAATCGATCAAAGTAAAGATGCCCCTCTTAATTTCCGGCTCGCTTTCATCTGGGTAAAACGCAATCGGATAATGGATATAATATGTCGCGGTTCCAACCTTGCACGGCAGCACCACCAGCCGTCCCGCCTTGTCGGCCTTAATCCATTCTTTAATCTTTTCAAGGCCATTCTCGTGTACCCATATTGCAAATTCTGCGGTTTCTTGCGCAAGTTTAGGTGTCAGCCCCGTGTCCTCGTAAGCCTTGAGCTTTTCCCACACTTTCCGCTGTGTGCAGCTACCACCATGCGGACACGGCAGCTCCCGGCACTGAGCAATGTCGCAAAAATTGCCATCAAACGTCAGTTTCTCCATAGTGTCACCTCTATAATTAACTACACGCCAGAATCTTCAACACGTCAAAAATGCCCTCAGAAAGCTCATTGTTCTCTGTCGCTTTAGCATATGCCTCCATTGCAATCCGTGCTGCTCGATCTTTCATCGGCCGCAACACAAAGCAATTTTCTACTGGCGCATTATTTTCTGCCTTATATACTCTGTATTTTAGTTTTAGGCCATCATGAGCAATATCGGTATCCGTGGTATCTGTGATTATCACTCGTCCGTCTCTAGCTGCTTCGGCCAACTCACGCAAGCGGGTGTACCCGCCGCCAATGCTGTTGAGGGTAGACATCATAACATCCCATTCAGCATATAGGCTTTTAATTTCTGCTGGCGTAAAGCCGGAATCCTCATATGCTGCAAGGGTGCTCCACGCAACTTCTTCCCATTTGCATCCGGCGGAGCAGTTGCCAGAAACCTCATGACATTCAGGGCTAAGAAAATGTGTACAACAAACGCCGTTCTCGTGCATGGTGCAGTTATTCCGTTCAGTAAGCCGTTCCATCATGTTCGCCTCCTAACATCCATTCCAGATTCAGTAATTAGTATCTCGGCTCATGTTCACTCTCGATTTTGCGAACTCATCGTCCGTCAAGGCGTCAGCAATCGTATGCATGATTTCGTCTCTTTCTAACTGCTGGAAGTCGTACTGATCGATGATTCGTTCAACACTTTTTTTAATAAGCGGTCTTGCGGCGCGACATTCTTCCTCCATGATGTCATATGCCACACTATTTTTCCGCTCCCAGTCATATGCTTTTCTAAATACAGAATAAGTCCCAAGATTCTCAATCGCAGCGCGTACCTTCTTGGAAATTTCCGTCTTACAAAAATTATCATTACCGACATATGCATCAACCATTGCTTCAACTTCTGCATGAGAAATATTTGCAATGATATCGTTGACATTCAGTCCCTGCATATCATTTCTAATTTTTTCATATAAAGCATCTTTGCAAATGTCTTTGATTTCTTCTGGACTAAGATAATCTTCTATTTTAATCTCCATTATTCAACCTCCTGCATCCATTTGTCGCATCCATTATTCAATCACCTCTAGCCAATACTCTCTACGGCAATCGTGACAGTCGGACGTCATATCCTCACATCTGCCCATAGATTCATCTCGTTTTCTAGCATCAATATAGGCGGGGCATACGTTCAAAACACCATTACTGTCAAATTGACTTGTCGGGAAAAACTTTGACAGCACGTCTTGTCTCGTTTGTGCCGGATGCCCTTCTGACCATGCTTCCACAATTCTAACAGCATCTTCAGCTCCCGCTCTGCTGATTAAATTGTCGCAGAGCTTTGTGCAATACTCGCTGTCGCCTAATTCGCAAGTTCCGCACCCTAATATATCTTCGATACGTTCATTACACATTCGTGCCTGCGCAACGATAAATTCCACTGCGTCCATATTAGCCTCCTTCGGAAATCTCTTTTTAAACAGCGTTTGGGTATGAGCCTATCTCTTTGCGCCAAACTTTTAAATATCATTTCAAGTCTCTGTCTTTGATGAATACGTGAAAGTGAAGAATGGTGCTAACAACCACCACCAAAGCAATGTCGGGCGGTTGAAATCAACAGCAACAGCGGCAACACACGAAATAAATACAACTTGAACTATAAAATTCACAATTACGATAAATTTAAAGTTATTCATTCTGCAACCTCATCGAAATGATTCCAAATCTTATTCACCAATCGCGCGCTCTTTAATTTCTCTACACAACATATCTGCAAGATCATTTGCGCCAGCGACACTTGCCAGAATATTCCCTTCCAACTTTTCATCCCCGATGGCTTCCCACAGATCGTATTCTTTGATGAGCTGATGTTCCAGTTTAAGAACGTCGTATTCGGAGACGGCATGATTTAATTTGCGAGTGAGGTCTGCTACTTCGGCGCGGAACATATCATTCTCCTGACGGAGATATTCAGTCTCATTAGGATCAAACATTTTCTTCACCCCACAATGTAATTTCTTGATTCTCAATCGTCTTTTTCACGTCAATCAGGCGTTGATTGCTGCTTCCCCTGAATTTCAGAGAGATGTCACGCAGATCGTCCACATACGCGCCGTCAACAACAACGTCGCAGTCACGCAACACCTGACAAATGTCTTCTAAGGATAGTTTCAAGCCCGTGTATAGCCAAATGTCTTTGTCCGGCCAGCGTGTCTTACATTCTCTAATAAGTGAAAGCATGCATTCAATGTTTTCTTTCTCCAAAGGATGCCCACCGGACAGCGTAAGCCCTTGAATCCACGGATGGTCAAGCGCATCAAAAAGTTCTTGCTTCGCAACGTCATCAAACGGCTTACCAGCGTTGAAATCCCACGTCTGAGGATTCTGGCACTCTTTGCAGTGGAGCGTACAGCCAGAGCACCAGAGTACAACTCTGATGCCCTCGCCGTTAGCGATGTCGTGCTTTGTGATTTTCATGTAGTTCATTCGTCGTTATCTCCGAGATGGAGCACACGCTCTTTGATTTCCTGTACACGACCCTGATTCCAGTCGTTCGTGCCAAGATAGCCACAAGTGCGTCGCACGATGTTCATTTTTGATTTGTCTGCGTTCCCGCAGTTCGGGCACTTCCAAATCAACTTACCATTTTCGTCCTCGACAATATCAATCTCGCCATCCCAGCCGCAGACCTGACAATAGTCGGATTTCGTATTCAGCTCAGCATACATAATGTTGTCGTAGATGAATTTCATTACGGACAGCACAGCGTTAATGTTGCCAGTTAGATTCGGAACTTCCACATACGAAATCGCGCCGCCAGGACTCAACTGCTGAAACTCAGATTCAAATCCGAGTTTCCCGAAAGCATCAACCTTTTCCGTAACAGGAATGTGATAGCTATTCGTGATGTAATTCTTATCTGTGATGCCCGGAATAACGCCAAAACGCTTTTTCAAGCATTTAGCGAACTTGTAGGTGGTAGTTTCGATAGGAGATCCATAGAGGGAGTAGGCGATATTCTCTGCCGCTTTCCACTCTGCGCACTTATCGTTCATGTGCTGCATGATAGACAGTGCAAATTCCTTTGCTTCCGGGTCGGTATGCGACTTGCCGGTCATCGCCTTCACACATTCATACAGGCCAGCATAACCAAGAGAGATAGTCGAATAACCACCATGCAACAGCTTGTCAATCGTCTCTCCCTTTTTGAGGCGAGCAAGCGCGCCGTACTGCCAGTGGATAGGCGACGTGTCAGAAACCGTCCCCTCAAGTCGCTCATGGCGCAGTTTCAGTGCTCTATGGCACAGCTCAAGGCGCTCGTCGAAAATCTTCCAGAATCGATCATAATCTTTGTTTGCGCTAAGACCAACGTCAACGAGATTGATAGTCACAACTCCCTGATTGAAGCGGCCATAATACTTCGGCCTGCCATTTTCATCAATGTATGGTGTCAAGAAACTGCGACATCCCATGCAAGTATAGCAGTGACCGTCTCCGTTTTCGTCTACTTTCAGCTCTTTCATCTTCTTCTCAGAGATGTAGTCCGGCACCATGCGCTTGGCAGTGCATTTTGCTGCCAACTTCGTCAGATACCAATACTTGCTGTCATCGTGAATGTTATCTTCCTCAAGAACGTAAATGATTTTCGGGAAGGCGGGAGTAATCCAGACGCCCTTTTCATTTTTTACGCCCTCGATACGCTGATTCAGAACTTCCTCAATGAGCATTGCGAAATCGTCTCTTGCACGACCTTCAGGCACTTCATCAAGGTACATAAAGATAGTCACAAACGGCGTCTGACCATTCGTAGTCATCAACGTATTGATCTGATACTGAATTGTCTGGACGCCGCGTCTGATTTCTTCTTTCAGCCGGTCTTCTGTGATTCTTTCAATCGTGTCAGACCCACATTCGACGTCCTGAAGCTCATCCTCAACGTTCTTACGGATTCTCTGACGGCTGATGTCAATGAACGGGACAAGATGTGCAAGACTCTCTGACTGACCGCCATACTGATTTGACGCCACCTGCGCCATAATCTGTGTTGCAATGTTGCATGCCGTAGCGAAGCTATGCGGCTTTTCAACCAGTGTTCCGTTAATCACAGTGCCGTTCTGCAACATATCATCAAGGTTCACGAGGCAACAGTTCATAATGTGCTCAAGGAAATAATCTTGGTCATGGAAATGAATGATGCCGTGTTCGTGTGCGTTTTTAATACTCTTCGGAAGCAGAAGCCGGTTCGTAATGTCGCGGTTTACTTCGCCAGCGATATAATCGCGCTGTGTCGCAGCAATCTTTGGATTCTTGTTGCTATTTTCCTGAATTACGGTTTCGTTACTACCATCTACGATAGCAAGGATTTTACCGTCCGTTGTATTGCCATTCCGGTAGAGCTGACGTTCATATCTGTATCGGATATAGATTTTGGCAACGTCGTAATAGCCCTTTTGCATCAAGGCCATTTCGATTGCGTCCTGAATGTCCTCCACAGCGATTGCGTGCCCATCAACCTTAAATTTGGCATACAGTTCACTTGCGATAGCAGAAATCATAATTGGAGAGAGATGATCCACCCCAGATAATTTTGCCTCGTCATTTGCCTTACTGATCGCGTCAACGATTTTCTCTTTACAAAACGGTACTTCACGTCCATCTCGCTTTGTGACAAGCATCGACACTCCTCCTTGTTGTATTTATTTATCTTCCGGAATGAAAGAAAAGAGGATTTTCTCGACTTCATCCTTCATCACGAACGATTTTATAATTGAATACACGGCATCCCACGAATTTGCCCGGTAGATATCATGTGCAGCAGCGTTGAAGTCTCGATTATGCGGTGCTGACATGAGGATTTTTCGATATCTCCCTCCAATGAGGTTGTGCGGGGCATCATCAATCAGGATGTCTCCACGGATCATCTGTTTGTTGTTGCAAATGATAATGTGGTCTTGCGACAGGAACGGGAAAATCTCAAGCAACCTGTCAATCTTCGCACGACAAGTCCTGTAGTCCGTAGCTGTGACCATGTACAGCTCATGACCGTCTGCAATCAACCGCTGAAGATACTCAATACAGCCGGGGAGGGGAGTGACCTGTTTCCAGAAATCGTCCTCATATAAAGGAGAGAATACTTCTTCTGGACTCAATGTCGGGAAAGCCAACGTCATATCCCACTCTGTAATCTCGTCTTTGTTCACAGACGTCCCGTGCCGTCGATTAAGCGTGTTGACCCAACATTCAAGCAGATTCTCAGCAGTATCGTCAGCATCAAACAGGATCGTCAATGCCAGACACCTCGCAGCATATCAAATGCCAGGCTGATTGCTTCTGCACGGAGGTCTTCAATCGTCCCATCGTTCTTAATGACCCAGTCCCACGGATAATCATCAAGCGCAGTCTCCGATGGATGCTCCTGCTGAAAATCTGTAAGGCAGCTCATATAGGCAGGTCGATTTACACGAACGAGATTCACGTCAAACCCGTAAAATGCAAGCACCTCAAACTCATTCGGGAACCGACAGTCAGGAATCAGGACATAGTCCCATTCGTCATCAAACATCTCAAGCATATTTGCGATGAAATCCACCCAAAAATCAGGTGATTTTGAGCGAATCTTATTCGTTCCAACATATTGGAGCAAAGTCCTTCCGGCCTCGTCCTTTTTACCGTCCCAGTCGAAAAACTTCTCGCAGATAAACTTCAATAGGTCTGCGAAATGCACGATTAGCACGTTCTCGCCATAGCCCTCAAATGTCTCTTTCATCGCCTGAGCAACTTCATCTTTGCCACTACCGGCCTTGCCGGAGATACATACGACTCTCATTTGGATTCCCTCTTTTCTTTACGGCCACACGATTTTTTCTCGTTGCAGTAGCCGAGATATTCACACTTTGGCTCAAAATAATGATCCACGATGTACGCCCATTGTTCTGAGTATTCCGAAAGTGCTGTTGCTACATCATGAAATAAATCTCGGAACTCATGATATGCTCTGGTACACATTCTCTGGTGAGACATATCAATCAGGTTGCGCAGATTTCGCTTGTCAACGATCGTTGTGGTCATGCCGAGCGGAAGACCATTTGCGGCATCCTCTTTCGGCACACCGAGGTCAACGAGCCACGCAAGATACTTGGCAATGGAGTCCATCATCTCTTTGTATACGGTGAGTGTCGCTGTCGTTTTCTTCACGCTATCGGGAATGTAATAGTCGAACCCGTGCTCGTAATCGATGTACCGTGTGCTGCTCTGTAGGCGAGTCGGCAAACAACCGATATGTGTGTACCATTCTCGGATAACACGTGCAGAGTAGCCGTCTAGGATCATGTACACGTTAGGGAACTCGAAGGTTCGACCGTGACCGCTTTCAAGGCAATCGATGCCTCGCTTATAATTTTTCTCTGGATCACTGGTATCAGCTCCATAGCAAACACCAGCTTCCGTTCCAATCATTTCGATCGGATTTTTACAAGTAAACTCTTGAATAATTACTCTACCCATAAACCCTCCTTAACTATATGTGCGGAAAACATGACCGCCGATTGTACAGAAGTAGCTCCCATACCGCAAACAACCTGTGGAAAAGTAAACCACCTCTGTGCTATTTTGATTTGACTGCGAGTAGCCAGACAATGCATCATACCCAGACAGGGCATCCCACACTGCTTGCAACTGCTTCTCCGTATATGTGTGCCCAACAGCGAACTGATTTCTCGCGCAACAAATGTCCGTAATTGAGTTGCCGTAGCCTTTTAGATAACGGTTCAAAATGACCTGTGCAATCGCCACCTGACCGTCATAGGATTCTCCACGAGCCTCAGCCCAAACGACTCTCGCCATCAGCGTTGCTTCGTGCTCTTTGAGCGAGATGCCTGCGTATGGACTTACAAACGTTGCAGGTTCATCCTCTGGATCGCTCTGCTCGACTTCCTCAACCGGAGTCTCAACTGCGTCGCTTGCTACGGCCTCTGCTTGAATATCATTCTGCTGTTTGGTCATTTTATCTTTAATTTTCATTGTGCATGAGGTAAGACACATCACCACAATTAAAATCGTGATGACCACCTGCCAAATTGTTTCCTTTCTCACGGTCTGCTCCTTCCAACCATTTACTTTATGCATTTCGGATAAGTAGTGCTTCAAGAAATGGGCTGTCCAGAATATTGGACAGCCCGTCCGAATGAGAAAATGTCACTTAGCAAAAAGGCATTTCAGTTAACTACATACTTATATTACACCATGTCTCGGCCTGTGTCAACAAAAAATGTGCATTTCGGATAACTTTATATGACGTAGCCGAATGCGTTCAGATACCAGTACCCTTTGTAGTTTTTTGAAACATCTGTCGCCAAAATCACGTCATGCTTTGCGACCGGCTGTTGGTCATAGATGTTCGCACGTAAAGTCAGACGAGCCGTTTTGCCGCTGCCGATTGACCGAGTCCACAAAGCATAGCCCCATATCTGCTTGTCCTCTTTACCGATAAGAGGACGGATGTCCATAATCATGAGTTTGCGACGATCTTCCGGCTTGTTGGTTGTAAGGTCGATATACCCCATGTTTTCAAGCTGATTTTGCATTTTCGACTTATAATCGAAATCATGGATATGCAGATCGCGGATTCTACACTCAAATTCGTTCAGCAACCCATGCATATCAAGGATGGTATAAGACTTCGCAGGCGCGCCGGACTTAGACACATCAGTAGAATACTTCCTCACGATTTTCTCAAACTGTGCAGACAGTTTCTCTTTAGAGATTTTCTTCATCGTTCCATTTTTGAAGAACGAGAAAACCTCTACCATCCGAAGTAGCTCTTTTGCATTGCCGTAATCGGAGAAATAATCAACCTTAATGAGGATGTCGCGCTGACGCGAGTTTAAGGACGTTTCATTGTCGATACGCAATAGCAAATCCATGAACGTCTCAGGCCGGTTGTCATGCGCAAGCGCATAAAGCTCATTACCAATCGCAGCACTCATAAACTTGACGCTTGCGATGCCTTTTGCAATGACGTTTGTATCTTTATCGTACTGGTACTTGTCCTTTGAGATACCGAATTTCGGAGGAACAATACTAATATGATAGAGATGCGCCAACTCACTGCCGCCTTTGACATCATCGTCCGTCTTTGCATTATTTAGAAGCGCCGTAATAAATTCGGCGGGATGATAGAAACGAAGGTAAGCGCAAAGGTAGCCGATCATGCAATAGCCTATACTATGATTGTCGTTTGATTCTGTTGTTTCCAACAGCACAGACTATATCTTCAGCATTACGCTGTTCTTGCACTTCCGCCAGTAGTTCACCCTCTGGCGTACTCCCTTTATGGGATAGTCGTTACACTTTTTGATAGTTTTTCCCAAAAGTTATGCTGGTTACGAACTATCAACTTAGCACGGTATTACCTGCTATCTGCGTCACAGACCGTAGGCTCTCTTAGTCAGTGGCTTCGTCCTTTTATTGCCGCATATCTTCCTGTAGGACTTCATACGGCGGTCTTATTCAACTGATACCGTTAGCACCGCTTGTGCGGTACACCCATGAACAATCTGGTTCACAAGAAATGAGCAAATCAATTACCCAAACATATAGCTCGATGCATCTTCGATGATCTGAATAAACTCTTTGGCTTCCTTTTCTGCGATTTCACGAGGTTGCGGAGACTTAGAGCAATATCCATCAAGGACTTTAGGCAACGCTGCTTTCAGCGCATCTTCGTCCTTTCTGGCGATACAACGTCTAAGTTCATCGGCTTCCGACCCTGTGAAACCGCAGATTTCCTGAAGAAATTTAATGATGTCTTCCTGATAAACGAGGAACCCGTTGTTCTCCTTCAGGAGTTCGTCAATAATCGGGGATGGATTGTGATGAGTCTTGTGTTCCATCAAGTCGTTACGGTACGACGCGCCAGACGGCCTGATAGCTGCCGTTACAAGGCTCATATCGAAAATGGTTTTCGGCTTATACTTACACAACATTTGAAAAGCGTAGTCTCCGGTGAACTCGAAGATTCCAACAGGGGAGCGGAGCATATCTTTCCAGACCGCTTTATCCTCCCAGTCGATTTCATGAGCTTTCGGGAACGGCTGACCAAGAAGCCGGTAAGCATCACGAATGATTTCAATGTTACTCAACCCTAGTATGTCATATTTCACGAGTGAAACTTCGTGAACACAATCCATGTCAATCTGAAGCACTTCCTTACCATCAGAAATGAACGTACCGTAGTTGTCACGCAGCGTAATAGGGCTTGCTACGATACCTGCCGGATGCATAGACTGTGAAACGGCAGTGCCTACAAGGCCATCAAAGTAATAGAAGACTTCAGGATATTTGCTTTTTGCCTCATCCGGATTTGAATCGTACAAATTCTTGATAGAGGCAGCAAGTTTCAGCGTCCAAGGATTATCTGCTTTGATTGCCTCGTTTCTGGCCTTCATTGCTGATATCTGCTTCGTTAGTACGATGATTTCATCCTTGTTGCGCTTCAGGTTTTCTCCGCCGCCACGCAACTCGGCGATTCTTGCTTTTAACGGACGCTCATCCTCGCAATTTTCTCGCTCCCATTTAATGCTGAGAGCACGGCATACGTCATCAACGACGCCTTTGTCTTTTGTCGTGCCAATGGCAAGAATGTATGCTGTTTTCTCTTGTCCGAATCGGTTGATAATGTACTCATACACTTTATCACGATCGGACGGGGATACGTCAATGTCGATCTCTGATACCGCCACTTTCATGGTACTTTAACACTCTGAAATGAGTCGGGATAGACTATATCTTCACCCTCATATCGAGGGGCGCAGCACTTCGATGCACGGAATTTCACCGTGCATCTACTCCCACAATGGGATAGTCGTTTGAGCCTGTTAAGCCACAGGATTACCATATCATTTGACTTAGGCGTTCCCTGTTAGCATGGCCTCAAGCCGCCATTTCCTGCGGCGCTGTTGTTCTCCATAGGCCACACACCCGGCATTTACCGGTTCACTGCGTTTTTATTCAATACATTACTGTAAGGGGAAACCGAAAACCAATCTCCAATTTCTTTTCGTGCTTCTGAAGCAAATCGTGAAAAAACGGTATGCCACTTTTCAGGATTCAAGTCTGTTATGTTTGTGATATAAGCGACTCGGCTACCGCCGCATGAACCTCTGTTGAATCCAATCGGGATATCATGCGATTTACACCAAGTGACAAGCTCGCTCATGAATAACATGAAGGCAGACATATCAATTTTATCAAAAACTCTCAGTTCCTCGTCAACCGCGATCTTGAACGGCTCAATTTGCTCCGGTGTGATAGCACCGTCTGCAATCTTCGCTTCAAAGTTTTTCTTGATTGTCTCTCTGAGTATATCGCCATCCCGTTCGCCATATAGAATCGGATATTTGAACGAAAAATCCAATTCAAACGGCTCTACGGATTTTGCCATGCGGTTCGTATTCTCGATTGCTTCAAGATACAATTTTTCGGGAAGCGCATCTTGCTTTCGGAACATTTCGACCAGTTCATCATATGATTTGTATGTCAGGTCGAATGCGTCCTCGTCCGCGAACATAATCCGCTTGCTTAGTTGTCGGATACTACGGCATTCAGCCTTGTATTGGTTCAAGCTGTGCGTATCCGTTCCGGCAATAAGCGGGATTCCATATTCAGCAGACATTTCGGCAAGATGCCGGTTGAAATCTACCTGCTCCTGATAATCATGTGGCTGGATCTCAAGATAATTGTAATGCTTCAAAAGCTCAAAATACCTTGGATGCATGATCGACAATTTGTTCAGGGGAGAGGCAAGACAAGCACTGATACGGATAACATTATCTGACGTACCGAGAAATTCATCAAACGTGATTCTTTGCTTGTAGTAGAAATGATCCGCGTCAGACGAGCGGCTGATTAGCGTGTTGATTTCTTGCAGACCAGCATAGTTTTTCGCAAGCAAAATAGTGTGATAGTTGTCTCTTACTTTACTTTGCTCACCGGTGCATGGGTCTGTGACTGCCAACTTCTCCGTGAGATATACTTCGCACCCGTGGATGTATTTTAGACCTGCTTTGTCGCAAGCGATTTTCTTTTCCACCCATTGATATACGTTGCCATGCTCTGTAAAAGCAATCGCCGTTTGTCCAAGTTCAACCGCCCTATTGATGTAATCTTGAAAATTTGTTACGCTATCAAGCAATGACAATTCCGTGTGCAGATGGTATGTGCAGTAGTTCTTGCTTGAGATAGGCATCACCGCCTTTCTTTACGATATTTTTACACATCCTCTGGATTTAGAATTCCGCGTTCAATGTATTCATCTACTGCATCCATGAAACACTGTTTTGCCTCTTCAAGCGTATCGCCGCCAAAAAGCAACATGTGATAAGTCCCATCAATACGACCGCAATAATACCCATCATCTTCTGGTGATGGTCGCACTTCTGCTTGCCATCCTCTATAGTTGAACAATTTTACCATTGCACACTCTCTCTTCCTCATGAGTTTTTAGTTCTACAGTGCAGATAGTGTCGTTGTGCCATCCGCCATGAGGAACTAAAAGGACTCGCTGCTTCTCAAACCCATATTTGTGCCCAATTCCACCACTATTCCATCCGAAAGTAATTACCTTTCCACCGATTTTAACGATCCTAGAAATCTCTTTTTTATGATTGCTCCAAAATGATGCTTTCGTAGAATCTTGCGTAATATTATACCCAACATGGTTGTAGCATTCGCTTACTTGGCGCGGAGAATATGGGGGGTCGTAAAGAACGCCATCTACGGTGTCATCATCAAACAACCGTAAGAAATCTAAAGCATCCAAATGGTAGTCGGTATCATAATCGTGGTTTAAATCGTTCGTGATTGACGCAAATTTGTTTCTGTTTGCAAATGGGTCAATCCACAATCCATCTGTCATTTCAGAAGTGATTAAATCATGAATAGGCTTGATTTCAAAAGTGTTCTTATTAGGCATAGCCCAGATTCTATCAATAACGATATTGTCTATTAAATCACCAGCTTCTTTCACGCAATTTCTTGAGATTTAGCTTGCATTGCTTCAGCAATCCGGTTCGAAGCGATTGAGAAATATTCTTCTTCAAGTTCAATACCAATGAACTTACGGTTCGTGTTCACACAAGCAACGCCGGTTGAGCCACTGCCCATACAATTGTCAAGGACAGTCATTCCTTCATCGGTATATGTCTTAATTAGATATTCCAACAGAGCAACGGGCTTTTGCGTAGGATGAAATTTATCCTTATCCAAAGTGAACTTCTGAATAGAACGAGGATAGCGAGTTCCAGTGTTTTTACTCACAACCTGTTTAATTGGTGTACGAACAGAACTGTTCCCGCAATCATTCCTCTGCTTCCCTGAAAGCCCTTCATACGGCTTGCCAGAACCCATTTGCGGATTTTGACACTCCCCATGATTAAAGTCAGGGGATTCTCGTTTCATCGATCTTTGCCTATTACTAGGACTTACATGATCTCCACGAGCGTAAATTCGGGCGTGTCCCGCCCTACTATACGGTCACGCCAACAGGCGCAATCCTTCATTAAGAATATTCCTTGCGGCGTTCACGTCTCTGTCATGACGTGCGCCGCAGACAGGGCAAATCCAGTCTCTCACGGACAAATCTTTTGTTCCTGCCCACTGCGTTCCGCAACAAGAACAAAGTTGGCTTGACGGGTAAAAGCGGTCGATTGCTACGACTTTCTTGCCGTACCAGTCCGCCTTGTACTGTAACTGCCGCCTAAACTCGCCCCAACTTGCATCCGAAATGGATTTCGCTAATTTGTGATTCCGTACCATGTTTTTAGGAGCTAAATCCTCAATACAAATCACATCATTTCCGCGAATGAGCTGAGTAGATAGCTTTTGCATTGTGTCCTGTCTCTGATTGGATACGTGTTCATGTGCTCTTGCAACTTTGATTCTATCCTTGTTCCAGCGATTGCTCCCCTTTGTTTTTCGGGAGAGTTGGCGCTGTAATTTGGCTAGTTTCTTCTGGTTCTTGGATAAATACTTATGGTTCGGATACTCTACGCCATCGGAGGTGATTGCAAATGCTTTCAGCCCCATGTCGATGCCGACCACCGTTCCTGTAGATGGCAGATGCTCTATATCAATATCTGTACAGCACAAGGCTACGAAGTATTTTCCGCTTGGGGTCTGGCTGACGGTTGCAGACAGAATACGTCCCTCTACATGCTTGCTGATCCGGCATTTTACCTTACCTAGCTTGGGGAGTTGTACAGCACCTTCCAATACTTTGATATTTGTGCCGACGCACTTGCTCTTATAGCTTTGCCGATGGTTTCGCTTGCTTTTGAATTTTGGATATCCGGGTTCCGCACATTTTTTGACCCGCCGAAAGAAGCTCTGATAGGCTGTATCCAAATCCTGTAGAGAGGATTGTAGGGCAGTTGCGTCAACTTCCCGTAGCCAGATGGTTCCATCCTGCTTCTTCAGGGATGTTAGGTCTTTGTCTTGTATGAATCGTGTGGGAGATTTTCCTGTTTCCCTGTATGCCTCTATTCGTTGCGCAAGATAGTGATTCCATACAAAACGACAGCATCCAAATGTCCGGTGTATCTGTTGCGCTTGTGCGATATTAGGATAGATGCGGAACTTATAGCTGTATTCCATCTCTGCACCTCACACATTCTTCTGGTTTTCGCGGTATTTTAGACACCAGACCACATTGTACTTGCAAGAGTACACCATATTGAGGCTCGAATGGAATAACGGAATCCCACTTGCAGGCAGATGTTCCATACGGCAAGTCGCAAAGAATCATATCTACGGACGCATCAGGGAGCGCCCTCATATAATCCACGCACTCACCATAAAACAAATTCACATTTTCAATCTCTATCTATCGTCACCATCCGTTTCCACCGTTCCAAATACCTCGTCCTCTTCATTCTCAGCCTCAAGCTGTGGGGGCAAGGGTAGCGGTTCTGTATAGTTTTTTGTATCCCACGAGAATTGGCGTCCATATTCCTCTGCATCCGTAAAGAACCGTCGTGATTCAGGATCGTAGTAGATACCCTTATCAATATTCGATCGCCCAAACATTCGGTCTTTGATAACCGTGGCAATAACGTCATATTTCATGAGTTCTTTCTTGCGCGGAGACAGTCTTTCTTTGCCATCCCTCTCATCCTGCGTCACGCGCCGAAGGCCAATCGTTCTATGGGCAAGATTGACGATGTTGCTGGAACCGGCAATGTCGTAGATGCCTACGTTTGCCGTGCTGTCCATCTTGCGCGGATGACAGACAAGAATAACCGCCGCCTGATATTTCTTCGCAAATTCAATGAGACGTTTTACGGTTGCCGTCTGTGCTCGAAGTTCTTCAGCCTCCATATCCGTGTCAATGCACATGAAGTTATCAAGAATCAAGCATCTGACTCCATACTTGCGAACAACGTCGGTCATGGAAGAAATCAGCGCATCAAGGTCATTATCGTGATCGTCACGATAAATGTACCACTTATTCTTGTAGGCGATGTTCATCTGGACACGAGCTGCGGTTGGAATCTTCCAATACTCATTGCCTCGACGGGACACAGCCTTTTCAAGATTGCGCTTTCCAGCAAAGATGTAGTTCAGCCACGACTTTTCAACGCCATTCGGGAGTTCACCGGAAAACAGCCACGTCGGAATATCGTTGTCTACGGCATTGCAAATTAACTGAGCAAGCAGACTGCTCTTGCCGCTGCCCGGCTGACCACTGATAATCGTCAGTGTACCGAAAAACAGGCGCATGAGTTCATCATCAAGAGCTTTCAGTCCGAATGTAATGCCGTCCACGTCTTCATATTCTGTTGGCTCAACGTCAGACAGGTCAATGACAGAAGGGACAGGCGTATCCTCAGCAGACAAGATCTGCTCCAAAACAGCATCCTTACCACAACGATATAGATACTCGTTTAGGTCTTTTACAGGATAGCTATCGCCGTCGATCTCAACGTGCTCCGGCAGATTGATAACCTTACACCGCCACGCTCCAAGCATTGGAGATACCGTTTTCAGGAATTTCATGCCGGATTCATCGTTGTCGTGGCAAATGATAATGGATGAAAACTGTTCCAACCAGTCATAGCAGACCTTGCACCACTCGACATTTCCATCACCGAGCGGGATGCTCACCGCGTTTGACCATCCGGCTTCGATTGCCGCAGCACAATCAAGTTCGCCTGAGCAAATTAAGAGCGGCTGCTCTGGATTGATGCGGTTCATGTTAAAGAGTAGGGGAGTCGTATCTGCTCCGGGCTGACACCAGTTCTTTGCCTCGCCATGTCTGATTTTTCTGGCCGGGCGATACTTCACCATCGTCAGCACATCGTTCTCGTCATAGTAGTTAAAAACAAGATTGCCGCGATCGTCCTGCCGGATGTCAAGATAGTCTGCCGTTCGCTCACTGATGTGCCTTTGTGCAAGGTACTTATATACGGCGGACTTATCCGCGCATTCGACTTCTTTCGGATACTTGTAATACCGCTTTGTTTTGACGTGCTGCTCTCCAAACGGATACGGCATATCAGCCAACTCGAATAGCTTCTTGCAAGCATCCACATAGGTTGCCCCCTTGTACATCAGCACATCAAGAAGGTCATAGCTGCGACCACAAGCGCCAAAACACCTGAAGTTATATGCCTTTTTGTTGTAGATGAACGATGGATGGTCTTCCTGATGAAAAGGACAGCAGCAACGCATATTCTTTTCATCGAAGTCCGTAATGCCAAGCTCATCCACAATCAGATAAGCATTTTTGTCTCCGAGTTTTTCTTTGGCCTGCATAATTGCCGACCGGTCAATCTGCATTTGCTCACCCCACCCTCAAAACATTTCAAAATACTCACATTCTCCACACACGTCACACAGGTTGTTGCAGAAAAAGAAATCTCCGTTTGCATACCAATTATCTGTGCTTGTGATTTTTTCAATCAGTTCGCTTGCCCATTTTTCAGTTTCGATGTGCTTTTCACGGTCAAAAGGCTCTGTAATCCATGCGCCGGTACGAAAACAGTTAAATTCCAGATAATCCGGATATCTGCCGCACAAATTGTACACTGCTTTTGAGTACACATAGAGTTGTCGCAGATATTTATCCAATTCTTTGTCAGAAGCGGTCGCTTTCTTGCGTTTGGAGCGCGGTTTCAAGTCTCTGGACTTATGGTCAGTGATGTACAACGTTCCATCGGCATCCTCAGAAAGCCAGTCAATAAATCCGATAAACGGATGCCCGGCATACTGGAATCGCACACGCTTTTCAACGCCAATCGTCTTTCGCTCCGGCAAATTCAACTCCGACAAATACTTCTTGCCTTGCTCGAAGTAATTTGCGTAAATTTTCTTTGACGGGGCTTGCGAATGGATGTTTTTCAGATATCCAGAGATGAAATCATACGGCAAATCCTCTTTTTTTGTCTTGCCGGTCAGATATTTTTGGAGTAGGGAGTGTATGAGACTCCCGTACTCCGCAAAAAACTTGCTTTGACCTTTGATCTTGAAAATGTACTTCATCAACCACTGATACGGGCAACTTTCATAGGCGGTCAGCCGTGAATAGCTCCACAGCATCTCGTCAATTTGAAGATCGTACCGCATTTAGTGATTAAAACGGCAGGTCTTCATCATCGTCCGACTCAGGCTCATCATCCGTCGCGGCCTTGCTTGCCTTGGCGGGCTTCTTCGTTTCGCTGGACTCGCTAGAACTGCTCTTGCTACCACAGAACTCGACGTTATTGACCTGAACATCCCACGAAGTACGCTGGGAACCATCCTTTGCAGTATAGGTGTTCGAAATCATTGCGCCGTCGATAAGGATTTCCTGCCCCTTGCCGAAATACTTCTCGATGAACTCAGCCGTTCCGCGCCATGCATTGCAACGGAAGAAATCGGTTTCCTTGTTCTTGCTATACGGTCGATCCACAGCAACAGAAAATGTGCACACTTTATTGCCATTCTGCGTGGTCTTAATTTCCGGTGTGGCCGAAATGCGACCTTTGATTACAATGTGATTCATATGATTTCCTCCGTTTATTCTTCTGTATTTTTATCTTTCTTTTCAGACTTTACAGCTTTTTTCTCTTTCTGCTCATTTTTCTCGTCGGGCTTCTTCTCAGACTGAGCAGAAAAATCGGCACGCAGCTCATCAAGGAGTTTCTGAGCATCATCCGGCTTCTCAATATTGAAGTAATCTGCGCTCGGCTTGCCATTGCTGTTACGGGCATACTTTTTCACGATTCCGGCAACGCGCGTGCGTTCGGCCTTAGACTCTTCTACGTCCGTAAACTGGTCAAAGTGATTGCTAACGAGTTTGTTGATTTCCTCCACAATCGACTTGGCAATCTTGATATCCTCTTCGTTCTCTGCGGCTTCCTTAACAGACTTCCAGTTGTCAGGATCGTCTTTCGGCGTAGCAACTTGGAAGAACTTCAGCAGGAAATAGCGGTTGCAATAGGTGAGGCCACTGCCGACTGCCTGCGACGCATCCGATTTCTGTCCAATCATCGACCAATGCACACTCAGTGTGTCTTCTGGATTGTCCACGTTGACCCATGTGTAAAGCAACTCGCCCTGCACAAGAAATTCGTTGACGATTTCTTCAAACGTGCCACCGCCCTTGAGCGGTTTGACTTTCGTGTAAGAATACGGCGTGAGCGTCATCGTTCCGGGCACGATCTCCGAGTAGAGGTTGACGCCGTACCTGTCCATACCGGCAATGACTTTTGCAAGGATAGTTTCCTCGCCAGCGTACTTGTAATTGTGGCCTTCCTTGTTCTTCTGAACGACCTCAACGATTTTGCGAATACCGGCAAGTTTTTCGTGGAGGCTCATGTCTTTGATTTCTGTCTTTTCAGGCAAATGTATTTCCCCTTTCGTATAATTGTGCATTTTGGATAACTATGTGCAAAAAAATAAGCATTCGTGGCTTTCCTGACAGCGGTATGCTGATTTGTAACTGAGCGCGGTCCATCCGTCCTTGTTAGCTGAAAGAATACCTAGGATGAGACGTTTTCTTGTGTCGTTATGAGGCAACATTGATTTATGGCTGAAACGCTTTGACTTGTGCAACACATTTCGCAATTTTTTTCGTAGCTTCTACGACCTCATCCTGCGTGGTTTCAAAACCCATAGAAATGCGAATTGTACAAGCCGCCAGTTCATCTGACAGTCCAATTGCAGTCAGCACATGAGACGGCGAACCAGCACCAGCACTGCACGCAGCACCGGCAGACACATATACGTCCTCTTGGTCAAGCAGGAGCAGGAGAGATTCGCTCTGTACGCCGGGGAAAGTGAGACTCAGGATGCTAGAGAACTCATCACCGCCGTTAACAGTGAACTGTCCCGGCAAAAGCTCACTCAGACCTTCCAGCATAAGCTCACGGTATGTCTTCCACATATCACGATGGTCATCCAACGTCCGCATTGCATATTCAGCAGCGACACCCATTCCAACAATGCCTGCCACGTTTTCCGTTCCGGCTCTCAGTCCGCGTTCCTGTCCTCCACCCACAATCAGTGGCATATTTGTCCGGACTTTATCGCTGATATACAGTGCTCCAATACCAAGCGGCGATCCAAACTTGTGACCAGACATGGATAGCGCATCAATGTAATTCGCCTGCACATCAATCGGCACATGACCGGCTGCTTGCACGGCATCCGTATGGAACAGTACGCTAAGATCTTGGCACAGCTCACCAATCTCTCGAATCGGCTCTACGGTTCCAAGTTCGTTGTTGACCCACATGATAGAAACGCTTGTAGGCGTCCATTTGGGAAGTCTTAGCCACTCTTTCATGTAGTCGAGGTTGACAACCCCATTCTTGTCCACTTTGACCTTAGTCGGGATAACGAAATCGCTTTCAGCTAACGGCTCAAGAATGGATTTGTGCTCAATTCTTGAGGTATAGACCTGACACAGATCGTCACCACGCATTAGAAGTCGAAACCACGTGTTGTTTGATTCCGTGCCGCAAGATGTAAAATAAATCTCATCAGGATTTGCGTTAATGAGCGCAGCGACTTGTTCTCGTGCGTTTTCTATGGCCTTCCTTGCTCTCACACCGTTTGTGTGTAGACTCCCTGGGTTTCCTACATTCCGTTTTTGATACCATTCATCCATTGCTTCGTAAACGCCCGGAGCAAGTGGGGAAGTGGCAGCATTGTCAAGATAAATGATATTGCATCGCCCTTTCTTTTTTTGTTAATCTTTATGCACCGGCCTTGATTTTTTTATTAGTGACACTCAGCACCGTCCATCCTCGCGCCGCACCACGGGCATCGGGCGTCGCAGTCATACCACGCCAACCAGCGTGTGCGGGCGGTATCCGTACCGAGCAAAACACCCGGTCTATTCTCCCGCCTCTCCATGCTCACACCCAGTTGCTGAAGCAAAAGTGCCAACCGTCTTGCGCTGGCGCTCAAGCTCCATCCCGGCGTCCACCGTCGGCGCTTGTATCAGCACCCGCCGGACACTGTCCTTGTACGGCAGATCGTCCGACAGGCTACGCAGCACGGCATCCGCGTCAATCAAGCGCATCACTATCACCGTCCTTTAACCACGACTTCCAGCAGTTAATGCAATCTCCGTTGGCGCATTGCTCGCCTACCACATCGCCAAAAATCGGCGGACACCATTGTTCAATTATAGCCGCAAGTTTATCCGCAGGAATGCAGACATAAGAATTATTTTTCGGAATGCGCTTAGCCATCAGTACCACCGTCCATTCTCGCGCTGCATTTTTGGGCAGTATTTGTAGCAATCGCAGAGTCGTACACCAGCTCGCCGTCTGCGTATCCGTCTGCTGTGCCTTGCCACCGCCCATGCGCCACCGGCGCAACGTCGGTGGCGGGCGCTCGGAGCCTTGTGCGCCGAGCGAGTTTTTTGGCAGTTGCGATTGTAACAGCGGATTTTTCATCCTCTGGCGCGTCCGGTTTCACTAATGAAAGTTCCGCATCACGTTCGATACACTCAGGCATTTTATTGTCCTCCATACCTTCTAGCAAGAATTTTGCCGTACAATCCGCATTCTTCCAACGGGACTTCCCGAATCACTTTACATGACGGTGCACGAACTTTTCCAGAGCCATACTTCGGGACAACGACCGTGTTCATGTCCACTTCAACTTCAAGGATTGCGAGATCAGGCCAACAACTCCCGTATGCCAAGCACCAACTGAGATAGGCCATGTGGATGCCGTTCCCACAATCTTCGTTCGGGTCAGTGCAAAAGCCGTCTGCCACAACTGATTTTCCGATCGTATACATAAAATCTGAATCCCAGTCCGACCGGTATAGCCCGTCGCGTTTCCTAACCGCCTTAAACAGTTTCGCTTTGCCGTTGCTGTTCTCAATGCCGTAAAAATCGACATATTCGTCAATGGAACACGGATCTCGCACAATGCGTGCATTGCCGGATGTCTTAATTTTAGATGTATCGCTCTTTGGGCTGATTTGACTGTTCCCCCATGCCACGACGGAGCTGTTCACCCGCGCCTCGACGGAGCTGTTCCCCCACGCCTCGACGGAGCTGTTATCCCATGCCACGACGGAGCTGTTCCCCCGCGCCACGACGGAGCTGTTCCCCCATGCCACGACGGAGCTGTTATCCAATGCCACGACGGAGCTGTTATCCCATGCCACGACGGAGCTGTTCCCCCGCGCCATGACGGAGCTGTTCCCCCATGCCTCGACGGAAGCAAAATCATATTTCCGCCTTACGATAGCCTTATCATACGGCGTACCGAATTTGATGTAGATTCTTCCGTGGTAGTCACGTGGAAGATTGTCAAGTTGTTGTTGCGTCGTTACTGTGATTTCGCTCATGTTATTTCCTCCTCTATATCATGTTTCGGTTAAATTGGTATCGGCGACGGGACTTGAACCCGCATGGTTTCCCGATGGATTTTAAGTCCATTGTGTCTTCCATTCCACCACGCCGACAAGATTCGCTTGCCTGTGTTATGCATTTTGGATAACTTGTTCTTTTGAAAATGGGCTGTCCAATATTCTGGACAGCCCGCCCAAATGAGGAAATACCACTTAGCGAAAAGGCATTTCGGTTAACTGCATACTTATATTACACCATGTCTCGGCCTGTGTCAACAAAAAATATGCATTTCGGATAACTTGTGCGTTTTGTTATGGGGCTGGATGCTACCAGCCCCAATTTGATTATTTAGCCGTTGCCGCCAGCTCCTTAAATGCGCGGAATGATGCCTGCAACACGCATCGTGACTCAGCGCTTTCGTTAATATTGATACCCAAAATACAAATAAGTTTTTCAATTGGCATTTTTAAGAAGTTAATTGTGCCATGCTGTTGCTCATACTCATATGCTCTACGAAACGCGCCAGACATATATATCTTCTTGTAAGTCAATCCATACTTGCGTTGGTTCAAAGCATTGAAGCGCGTGAACATATTCTTGATATCAGATCTGTCAAGTTTCGCCTTTTGCCTAGTACGGAAAAGGTATTCGGACTTTTTGTATTGGGATACAGACGCATATATAGTGCCGTAGCCCACACTATCAATATATGCCTCAATCGCGCGCATTACAGATCTGTTAAGTTGGACTGCCTTGCCATCTATAATAACAGAAAGGAATGACACATCAGATTTCCTAATTTCGCACATCTGGTCAATTGTGACACCGCACCATGCAAGATAAATTGCTGCAACAGAAGGAAGATACACATTCCTATCAGCAGCATCAGACGAAAGAAACGTTTCTTCAACAGCCGCCCTTAGCGTATCGAAATCCGGAAAATAAGTTTCGTTATTACCATCGGGGACTGGAACATCCTTGTATTTTACATTATCCAGCAATTTTAGTTGCGCATTCGTCATTTCTCCACGACTGATCGCAAATTCGATGTATTTCAGAATCACATTCTTGTAACGGCAAAAAACTTTTATATTTCTTGAGTAGAATGACTGACATACTTTAATGCAGTCTTCTTCCGTATGCATATTCTCAAAATTTGCATCCAGTTTGCCCATCAAAATTTTGACGCGACTTGTTGGTAGCTCTATCTGAAATGCATTATTTTCTACACATTCAACGAACGCATCACGCAGCGCATTTTCACTCATGACGCCTGTCCTCCTATTGATATTGCTATATTTTGATTGTCTCAATTATAGCACTACCTAAAATTCCAGTCAAGAGGAAAAATCCAAAATGCACAATTTTGTTTGAGCTTATCCGAGCAACGAATGCGCAATTTCTTTATTCATTTCAAACGCCACCTCATTCATTCCGGCCTGTTCATACGTCTGATTAAAAAACTCAGACACGAAATGCCTCAGTTCAGCCTCATCCAAAAGCAACACACATGAAAAGTTGTCGCTATATCCATACGAGGACAGATCGTAAAGCACCATAAGACCGGCATGATACGTGGTGTACTTACCAGTCGCCTCATCAACATCAGAGAAAAGCCGCATATGTTTCATGTCCATAACGATAGAGATTTCTGCGCTATTACGTACACGACGCTTGATTTCCGTCAGCTCATCATCTGCGAGGTCGTTTCCAATATCTATCGCAATCTCTTCGCAAATATATGACAGAAGTTCATCCCATACTCCGCCGTTATATTTTACGATAGGGGAATTACTATTCGCTGATCGCAACTCGTAGTTTTCAAATGGCACATCCGCAACGCCGGTTTTGGTCATGTATTTCTTTCCTTCAGCAAACACTTTTCTAATTTTCATTGTCCGAATCCCCTCCATATTGAAATATGTATTGACAATCGCCATTCTTAGCGGTATATTTACCTAAGATATGAAAATATTCTATTGTGTTTGTGTGGACAATGGTATAGAAAAGTTTCTAACATGGTCATAATATATCACGTCCACTATGTTATGTCAATATAAAATTAGAGAAATTTCTAAAACGGTGTGTTTTAATGAAGAAAAACATTTTTGATCGCGTGCAAGCGCTATGTCAAAACAATGGAATTGCTATCTCGGAATTAGAAAAGCGTCTAAATCTGAGCAATGGAGCAATCGGTAAATGGCGCAAGTCCTCGCCGACAGCAGAGAAGGTAGCGGCCGTTGCATCCTACTTTGATGTGTCTACGGACTACCTGCTCGGCCTTACGGACGTGGAGAAGAACGTTTTTAAGGACAATATGCTGCTGTCACTCGAAAAAGCCATGTCGCGCATGACTGACGAGGACAAAGACAGAATGATGCGCATCCTAAAGGCCGGATTCGACGAAGCGTTCCAAGATAAAGATGACGCATCTGAAGAATAATCCGCAATCGCTTTCTTCAATTTAATACTATCATTTTCAAAATAAAAAATCAAGCAGAAATTATGCACAAACATAATCCGTTTAATTTGGCGACTATTTTTGCATAATCTTGAACTCAGTAATAATACGTATATTTTTAGCTCTGTATCGGCTTGCAAATTGGTGGTATAAGTTGACCGGCGAGCACTCAAAAGCCGAAATTGACGCAAAATGCTCTATATAAACATAGAGTTTCTGACAAATAACGCTTGGCCTTCTCGTGCGTGGCGCATCCGGAACAAGTATCCGTCGTTTTAGATAAACAGGCATCATAGTCACATTCATATTTTTAAATCCCTACACATTTCGTGTGGGGATTTTTTCTACGTATTTTTGCTTACTTCACGGAAATCCTACAAATGAAATCCTTTCAAACGAAGAAAAATGTCATCATAGTGACATCCTATTTACTGGAACATGAAAAGAGGGTATTATTTGTATAGCAGAGTAAAAGAAGCCCGTGTAGATAAGCAAATAAAACAGGAGGTGCTTGCCTATGAGGCCGGTATAGCTCGCTCAACGCTCAGCATGATTGAGACTGGGGTGCACATCCCAAAAGTCGATACGGCAATTAGAATCGCAAGGGCGCTGAATACGATAGTGGAGGATTTGTGGATCATTTAGTAGGGGAGAAGCATGGGAAATTTGACATACGACCAAGTGACGCGGCTAGCGGAACTTGTAGAGGAAGAAAAGGGGATAGCAGACGTGATATATTCCCTAGATTTATCCGGCAAGAGCTGCGGAATTGAAATCCGCTGCTTATCACATATCGCAACATGGATTTATCGGCATCAAAAAGACCTTGCAGAAATATCGAATCAACTTGAATGAAGAAACGCCGTGGATCATTCCACGGCGTTTTTATTATGCATTGTTCTGTTACCGAAATATTATCCCTTTTTGACACTCCCAATGACTAAATTCAGGGGATTCTCGCTTCAACGACCATTGCCTATTACTAGGTCTTGCATGATCTCCACGAGCGTAAATTCGGGCGTGTCCAGCCCTACTATATGGTTACGCCAGCAGGCGCAATCCTTCATTCAAGATATTCTGTGCGGCGTTCACGTCTCTATCGTGACGTGCGCCGCAGACAGGACAAACCCAGTTTCTCACGGACAAGTCTTTTGTTCCTACCCACTGCGTTCCGCAGCAGGAACAAAGTTGACTAGACGGATAGAAGCGGTCGATAGCCACAACTTTCTTTCCATACCAATCCGCTTTGTACTGCAACTGCACACGAAACTCACCCCATCCTGCATCTGAAATGGCCTTTGCTAAGTGGTGATTTCGCACCATATTCTTAGGTGCTAAATCTTCGATACAAATCACGTCATTCTCTCGGATGAGCTGAGTAGACAATTTTTGCATCGTGTCCTGTCTCTGATTTGCTACGTGTTCGTGCGCTCTTGCAACTTTGATTCTGGACTTGTTCCAACGGTTGCTCCCCTTTGTTTTTCGGGAGAGACTACGCTGTAATTTGGCTAGTTTCTTTTCGGATTTTGAAAGATATTTATGGTTCAGGTACTCCACGCCATCCGATGTAACTGCAAAAGATTTGAGGCCCATATCTAGACCAACGGTCGCGCCGGTCTTTGGCAGCGGCTCCATTTCTACATCTGTACAGCAAATTGCGACAAAGTATTTCCCACTAGGATTCTGACTAACTGTAGCAGAAAGAATCCGACCTCTTACTTGTTTGGAGACACGACATTTGACTTTTCCTAGTTTCGGGAGCTGAATGGATTTATCGAGAACCTTAATGTTCCCATTGCTAAATTGACTTCGATAACTCTGCCGGTGATTGTGTTTGCTCTTAAACTTTGGGAATCCAGTTCCTTCTCCGCTTTTCACTCTACGGAAGAAATTCTGGTAAGCCGCGTCTAAGTCTCTAAGAGAGTTTCTTAATGCAGTTACATCCACTTCACGAAGCCATTCCAACGATTTCTTTAACTGCGTCATATCAGCAGAACATTTATTGTAATTCAGTGTTTGACCGTCAGTTTCGTATAACTCTTTCCTTTTTGCAAGATAGTAGTTCCAAACGAACCGGCAACAACCAAATGTCTTCTGAATCTGCTGACTTTGTGACGCAGTTGGATATATTCTGAATTTTTGACAGTATTCCATCATATCTCACCGCCTTTGACATTTTTACGCCAACCGGTGCCTATATATTCTTGAGTAACGTAGCATTCGTAATGCTTAGGGTAGTCAATCAGGGCTTATGATTTCTCACAAGCCACCGGCTTTTGCCGTAGGGACGATTGACGAGAAAATATGCTCTGCAACCAATTCTTCCATTTCAGCAATCACGGCCTGATAGTCCTCGCCATTCACGATTTTTACAACAGCGTCGCGTCCGGCTTGCGCTTTCATCCGATTCGCCGACCGTTCATATTCTCTGGATTTCAGATAGGCAAACGCTCTCGGATATTTCACCTGCATTGATTGCAAATCGTACTCAGGAGGTGTTTTGTCCCTCCTTATATACGACCATGTAGCCACATCTTCTAGCACTGATTCGACCTCTTTCAAGCCTGGAATAGCATCAATTTTGTCCTGAAATTCCGAAGCAGATGCCTGTTCAGCTTTTTGACGTGCTTTGAGTGCATCCATGATTTCCTTTTTGTATTCTTCAATCAAGAGTATATCTTTTGCGGAGACGCCTGTCTCTATGGCAAGCGTATTTTCGTCCCAAAGCTGAATTCTGTATTTTTTAATCAGTCTTACTGGAATTTTTCCATTGCAATTATTCATTTTTGGCATTTACTTGCATCTGAATGCCAATCCACTTTAAGCTCATTCTCCTTACTCCTCCACTTGTTCTATAATATTGATTTGGTTGAAGATACTATCCAAATCTGCCTTTGGATATATATTTTTATACCAACTTATAGCACCTCGCTGCAAGTAGTAAGTTAAGGCACAGTTGATTAGCTGCGCCTCGTCTTTGTTAAGGTTGAGTTCCATTTTGCTTATTCCTCTGGATAAAGTATGATAGATTGGATTAGGTCTTTTATGTTCTTGTCCATTTGTTTTACTCATTGTTCTCCAAAATCACATACAGAGCATGAGTTCTTTTGGGAAAGGTGAACTTCTCAACTTTCGCTTTCCTATGCTCTGGACGGATATATCTTGTGTCGCCAACGGCTTTGCTGCCAAGACATTTTCCATTTTGCCAAAGCACGATCCTGTCGATGTCTGTGCCAAATTCGTAGAACATATTGAGAAATTCGATTAGGTTCATTTTGCCTTACTTCACTCTCACACAAAGTTCGTTGTCATAGAAGCCAAAGGCAACAACCTCCTTTTCATAGACATTCCCATGAGACAAAGCAACTTCAACTTTGTCTTTAACAATCGGTTTAAGATTGTCGTCATTGACAACCAGAATTCCATTCCAATTGTCATAGAGAGCCACAAAATCGCGCAATTTCATTTATCTTCCTCCTTTTGCTCGTCCGTAAAGATACGGCAAAGCCCTGCATATTCCTCCACGGAATATCTCTTGGACGGCTGTTATTGTATATATGACTATCCTAATCCGGGATCAAAACACCCTGTATACAAATATCTAAATTGCCGGTATCGATCCACGCGGCGAGGCTGTCCATATCCGGAAAATACCAATAAATTTCTGTGCCCTCCGGGCTTTTGACCTGCGCGCGTGGTTCGATCGGCGCCCAACCTTTAACGTTATAATAGATATCTTCCGCCAATACGTAAGTGATACCGCCAAAAGTAACATTTCGTAAGACTGTGCCCTTAATCCTCTGTATCACGATATATATCCCCCAAAAAACTACGTTTAACGTTTGTATTCTTCAATCAATAGCATATCTTTTGATTTTGGCATTGTAATATTTTCCGTTGCTGTTCACCATCCTTTTACATCAGAATCGGATTTCCATCAAATTTCACATACTTCAGTACCACCGTCCATCCTTGCTCCGCAATCCTCGCAGTATTTTTTAGTAGGCTTATCCCAACTACCTTCAGTGGTGATGACAAAGCCACACGCAGAGCAGCACCACTCGTCTCCGCCAAGATGTATCCACTTCCCATTCACCACCGGCGCAACGTCAACAGCGTCCTCTTCGAGTTCCTCCATCCAATCACATTTTTTTGAGCAGCATTCGTCCGGATATAAACAATCACATAGATCGCATATGAGTGCCCGCGCTGTTTCGATGTTCGTGTATTTAGCCATCGCATTTCTCACCATCCTTAATCGTCACTCTCAGTTCTCTGAATGTCCAAATCGTTGGCCGTCCAAATTCGCAGGTTTTTTTGGCATTTACTCCGCCTCTTTGTAGACCGTGCGCTCATCCAAATAGCAAATTCGCCCATCTTCGCTACGCAGGCACACACATTCTGCGCTCTTCACGTGCAGGCTTCCGAGCCGATCAAGCGTGTCGTTGATACGGTTAGCGCGACCCAACTGCGGACAACGCATCCAAGCAACCGCATGAAAAAGGCTATCACCGTAGCACCGTCTGGTGATATAATGGCTATCATCTTCAGCTTCCACATCAAATCCGAATGTCACACGCAGCGGCTGTCCATCATCTCCCTTAACAAAAAGCCCAAAGAAGTTCCCATTGGAATTGTTCTGCCGAGCGTACACGGATCGTCCGAAAAATTCAATGTTCTCATACAGACAAGTCCATGTTCCCTTTGGAGAAACAACAGGGAAGGCAGGCATATCGTCCTCGCTGGATTCATCCGCCCAGCCCCATCCATCTTCCGCATACCATTCATCCGGACAGTACAGTGCGTATTCAGAAATACGATTATAGTCCTCGTCAGTATAGTGTTTCGCATATACAAAGCACGGCGCAATAGCATCCTTGTCCGTGTTTGCGATATCGTCCAGTTCTGCGATCGGAGTATTCGATTTGATATCAAGATGAAGGATTTTGTTTGTATCTGCAATGTGTGAAAAGATCATCCCATATTTTTTCTGCAAGGCTTTTGCTTCTTCGATCGTCATAATATGTTCTCCTTTTATTTAAACATCTGTATAGTATAATAATGTATATCCTTGATTTTTACAAGTTCGAATTTATCGCGTGATCGGCAGCACGACTGCGCGAATTCCGCTGTTCGTCCACATGGTTTTCTCCGGTGCGACAAACAGGAAGGGGAATTTGCACGGGTGCTCATCCGATTTCACAAGCCAACAACGCGCATTCTTTCCGACTGCCTCAATGGCATCTTTTACAAACTTTACGTTAAATAGTCCGCTGACGCTTCCAAATTCACCGTTATATGCTTTCAAATCAATAACCGGGGTAACATCCGACGGGCGTCTGTAATAGCAATGCTCCCGCAACCATTCGGGAATAGCCGTCATTAGCTCCGGTATATCGGAGACAAGGTATCCGCTGACCGAATCCGAAACGATACTCATTTCCTGAATGATATCGAATCCGGCATCAAATGGAACATCGCTGTTCTGGATTTCTTCTCCATCCACAATGGATGTGTCGTACTGGACAACAACGCAACCATCCGTAACAAGAAACGACGTGTGTCCCTCTATATCTGTTCTGGCATATTCGACCGAACCTTTTCTGTTTCGTTTTGCAATCCGCTTGAGCGCGGCGATCTGTTTTTTTGGTCATTTTCTGTTCATCCTTCCTGCTAATTAACACACGCTGTTCAGCTTCTCCGTCTGTCTACGCAGAGACTCAAAAAATCCAACATCCAAAAACATCGCCGCTCCTGTTGCAATCATGTTTCCGGCCGTGATCCGCGCCATGTCATCCGCAGACAGAGTAGAGATATACGAACCGATATTATCCTTTGGTACTGTCTCCGGGCTGTTACAAATCACAACGCTATCCTGACGTAGGCCGGAGGCCGTCGCTTTAATCGGCACATTTGTCGGCAGGTATCTGTTCTTGACTTTTGACGTGACCGGCAGGGCAATAATCGTTGACCCATAATTGTTGCCCTTGTTGTTTGAAAAAATCACTCCTGGGCGAAGGCCGCGCTGTGCGCTGCCTTCGCCGTCAAATCTAATCCAATAAATTTCTCCGATTTTCGGGTTCATGTGCATTCCTATGTATCCTCCAATTCTGTTCAGTGTTCTGTTCTGTTTTACTTACCAAAGCCCATCCGGCTTGTACGTTCCGTTCCGCTTACTTTCCGCTACCCATCTGCATTTGTCACAGTAGTATTCCGCAGCAACAAATTCCAAATAGCTTTCGCGCAGAAGGGAAACGACCACATAAATGATGTAGAGAAAAATCAGCATTCAATCACTCCTTATTATATTTACTTTTTCTGTTCTGCTCTACGGTGATTCTTTTCTCGTTCTGCACGTTGTTCATCCTCTAGGCGCTCAAGCAAAGCATTGAGCGCCGCCGCTTCGGCCTTATCTCCGCTCCGTATCAAACACCCAAGGACTTGATACAACAGGCCAATATCATTCGCTTTAATTCTCATAGTTTATTCCTCCGTTTTATTGACGCGTCGAACAAGATCGTTCATGCAATCGAAAAATTTCTGCGAGACAGCAGCGTTCTTGTATCTTCTATATGACAGACTATCGCAGCGCTCGTTCACAATGGTGACAGACACAAGTTTTTCATTGATCCATCCTTGCGTCCGAATCGGAACGCTGACACCATAACGACGCATGAGCATGAGTACAATGGACGTTTCCACGCAGTCTCCGTTCGGCTTATAGGACGTTACTGCATCGTTTGACAGCTTTCCGCCGTTTTTAATAATCTGGATTGCCTGATACACGGCCTGTTCTGCTTTCTGATTTGTCTCTTCACGCATCCGGCGCTCTTCTGCTTCCTGTTCTGCTCTCATCGCAGCGCGCTTTTCTTCCTGCGTCCGCTTATAGATTTCGGACAGACGGACACATTCATCCAATTCATCCATGACACAAGCGCCGCGAAAATCCGGGAAACACTGTCCGTTCGTGTTCTTGCTTTTCAGATAACAATCAGTGTGCACATCCAAAATCTTCTGAATGCGATCAGCCCATCGCGCCGGTTCGTGACCAATACGCTCCACCATTTCGTCCTCGCGCGCGATTGCATGATCGACAGCGCTGTTCGCAGCTTCTCCATAAATGCCTCCGTTCTCGCTATTGTCTGCTCGCAGGCCGTCAAAATACTTGCTACGGCCTACCATTCCGCCGTATAGTTTATCCATCGCCGCATTGAATCCGCAATCACTTACCATTTGATACTCCGTGCATTGCAGCGAAACCAGATAACCGTTCTGTTCCACATACAGCAGGTATTTATCCGTTTCTGTTCGCGGATATTCGACGTCTTGTTTTCCGTCTTTCCGATAGAGACGGAAAGTTTTTTCGCCGTTCGAGACTTCGCGGTCAAAGACAGCGCGCATCCTGCGTCCGTCACGGTTAAACATTCCATTATAGAAAAGAGGCTTCATCAGCGCGCAGCAGGTATTATTCATTTCAGTCATTATGTATATCCTCCTTAAATTTTATCGAAAGTATTTTCACATCAATCCAAATATTTAATAATATTTTTGGCCTTTTTCAAATCTCTTGATAGCAATAATAATATCGTCCGCATTACTGAATAATGTTTCGACATGGATATTTTTATGCTCATCGTTCCAAATAACGATTTTCCTATTCGGATTTGTTTTTTGAACCTGATATAAAGTAGGCAGGCCGTTTTCAAACGACACAGACTTTCCGTCTCTTGACATTGCCATAGCCTTTTCATTGATAAAATACATATGTATATCCTCCTTAATCTCTTGCGGCGCGCAGCATAAAGCGCTTGATAGTGGCAACAATTTCCTCATCCGACGCAGGTGTTTCCCATTCAATATTCTGGTCAAAAAATCCTCTATCGCTGATCGTGTCCATCGTAACTTCCAATTCATCCGTATCACTGTTCAGGAATACAGAGATAAGATATTTGTAGATTACGATACTGTAGCATCCCGTCACATCAATATAAAAACCGGGAAGCATATGTTTATCAATAAAAGTTTGCAGTTTCGGATTGGTCATTTTTATTTATCCTCCTGTTCATTATTCCTGTTCGGGAGTGGAAGCCTCCAAAACACTCCGCAAGGCTTCCGCTCCATTTTCGTTTCTTACAACACAAGTTATCCCATGCCGTTCCAGCAATACGGCGATTTCATCCAAATTCAGGCCGTTCATGTTTCGCCCTTTCTTCCCAATACGGCATATACTGAAATGCAATGCTGTACATTTGCCTTCCTGTGATATTGTCTTTGAACGTCTCAAGAAACACTTCTTTGTTAATACCTTCAGCAACACACCAATCATTGATAACGCGCGTCGTAACCGGCGTAACGAATACATACAGATCAGAATTATGATTGAACATCCGTTCGCGTGGATAACCTGCCTTTTCAAGCGCTTCCATTAGTGTAATACCCATCGTTTATTCCTCCGCCGCTGTTTCATCCTGTCTATTGTCGTTATACCATTCACGAATATAGGCCGAATCTGAACAATCTACTTCCCACGATCCATCAAGAAATGTTCCATTGTCAGGAATAGGAATGACACCTGCATCATCCTTTGCAATTTCGATTGCTTCATCAAGCGTTTCCGCACTTACGTTAATAACACCCATCATTGTCCATGCGACTGGAATCTTCCAAGTTTTCATATTCAAATCCTCCTATAAAATCACTCTTTATTCTTTACTTCAGCACCAACACCATTTGCCGATACTTCCTTAAAACATCTTCCGTTCATCCAGTCTACACACAATAGATATTTTACATTTGGTACTTTTTCAAGTAGTTCTTTTGTGTCCTTACAAAAAACTTGTGTTATAGGTTTAAAGTTTTCATCATAGCAATCATAGAAATATGTTTTCATACACTTACCTCATAAAATATCCTTTAAAGTTCCTTACCTGTTTCTGTATGTTTAAATTCATCATTTACTGTAAACCAAGGTGTATAATTTGTTGGATATATTTCACATTCAAATACTATTTTCACTTTCATATAACCACCTCTTTAAAATTATCCTTTTATATGTACCTCCTTATTTAATCCTCTACGTCGTGCCACTTCAGGCCGCGCGCCCTATACAGGGGAATGAAGTGAGCAAGATAAAAATCGTACCCGCATCCGTCAATACCAAAGAAATAGCCAAACTGTTCCGAATAGTAAACGCGGAATCCACACTGCGAAAGGGCTTCAACACCATTCCGTTCTTCAATCCAATATGTGTCGCATGGATCGTGAAACTGCCACATTGTTGACCACATCGGCAAAAGGCTATCGCGGTCAACTTCAAAGCAATCATCGCTAACAGTCACGCGCGTTCCGTCGTCTAATTCAATATCATATGTAACATTATCCTGTTCGTCTTCATCCGTTTCAATGCCGACAATCTCACCATATCTTTCATCCGTTTCAATGCCAACAGGCATATCATACACATAGACGCGATCCGACAGGGAAGGAAGCGTAACTTCTTCCCAATCATCCATTTCAAATTCCATCAATTTTTCAATCATTCCGCTGTCGATTGCATCAAATCCATCCACCCAAAGACGCGTACATTCACCGACCGTTTTGTATTCTCTAGTCATTTTTTAATCCTCCATTGCAATTCTCAATTCATGAATCAAGTCTTTTAGATCGTCCAGTTTGTATTCCTGTGTTTTTGTCAGGTTCTTACTATGAAACTTGAAATAATCGAAAATATCATCAATGTTTCTGATAATATCGCTATATTTCACGTTGCGTTCCTCCATTCAAACAACTTCATAAACCGGCATCTGCGTCCAACGTGAAAAGACATACAATTTAACTTTATCCGCAGAAACGCCGCATTCATCCGCGATTTCTTCCTTGATACCATCCAAATTCCATGCGCAGCAGTAAACACTCATGCCGTCGATTTCTTCCGCGCTGTTCGGCTCTTCGTCCAGATCATCCGACACCATCCATTCCGTGCCTTCGTTGAAGTAAAGCGTTTCAAACCGTTCAATGTTTTTATCCGTGAATGCGGCCACAGGATAAAAGACATTATTCCAATCGACTTGTGCGCTTCCGCGAATCACGTTCCACGTCCATTTTTCGCCGTAGACAATAGACAACACTTCACAAAGGAAATTTTCTTTTGTGTTCAGATATCCGTATGGAATGTTATTATCATGGTGTTCAAACTCCCATCCATGCGAATCTGTAAACAGAAGGTTAAGATCGTAAATATCTCTATCCGTGTAGCGTTCTTTCATCGGCGGCAGGTAATACATGATAGCGTCAGCGGCATTTGCATATCCGTAACTGCTCAAATTCTCCAACACATAAGCAAGTTCCCACGAATTAACGATTTCCTTCACGCGGTCAAAATCTTCGCTTGTGTAGTCTGCGAAACGTTCATTTCCGCATACGTTAATCCGCTGTTCTCCTTCCGTATATGCTTCCATAAAACAACCCGCGTCTTGGTATTCCGGCGCAATCTGTCGTGCGTAAATCATTATGTGTTCCTCCTGTTATGTATTTGTGTTCAATAGTCTTGTCCGGCCGTGCAGCAAAAATCATCCGGCACAAAACAAACACCATCATAGTGTTCAAAAATGATATCATCCGGAATTTGTTCCGGGAATGTGATATCATCCGGAAGGATATCCTGCGTTTCATCCTGCCAAAAATAAGCCGTTTTCAGTTCGTCAAGCTGTTCACGGTTTAAATCCTGTACCATAAGCAACATATTTTAATCCTCCGTTTTATTCAGTTCTTCGGCAGTGTACCAAAATCTATTCTTGTATTCTCGTCCATTGCACGCAGGAAAATCGTCCATAGAAACACAAACCTGTTCAAGATACGGATTTTCTCCGATATCAATTACAGTTCCAATTTTGTTATAGTAAATATCCGTCATTTCCTGTTCGTGGGGTACATGAATTTTTTGACTTCCGCAAAACCTGTCTTAACGGTTGTTCCAACGTGCCCGCTTTTCCAGTCTTTTTTCAAGTTTACGCATTCAATTCTATATGTTTTCATAATATAGCCACCTTTATTGTGTGTCCGGCAGGCGCGCAGCGCCTGCCGGTTTTCTGTTCGCTGTTCAGGAATTTTCATAATCTCCGCTGTGATATTTCTGCAATTACAATGTACTGTCAGAATGATTTCGTCAAAAGTGATACCATCCAGCAGATTATCTTCTGGACGCAGATCGTCACCGAGAGTCCAGCTTCTTACATCCATTCTCTTTCCCTCCTTGTTTAGGAGATCCGTTCCGCCTGTTCGGCAGCAAATGCAGCCACTTTTCGCAGCGTGTCCGCCGTCATGCTTTCCGGCACAGTCTCGCGGCCTGCAAGCATATGCGCCACAAAATCAAGCGCGCAATTGTCCTGTTCGTCGATCTCGCCCAAAAGCGCAGCCCAATCATGCCCCAAATGTGCCTCGCACCATGCACGGAATGCTTCAGGGCTTTCAAACCAGCGATCCGAATAATCCCCGCAGCACGATCCGCTGTTACTTGCCTCCAGAACCACAAGCCCACAGGCAGGATTATAAAACAGGCTATACCATTGCCAATTCTGCCCGTCGTATCTGTCCCAACCGTTATTGTCAATCCGTTTCGCCGCTCCATAATCCGCAGCATAAAATTTCTTTCCGTTCACAATTTTCATTTGTATGTACCTCCGTTTATTTATTTATCTTTACCGGCCCATTTTTCCGCCATTTCAAGCACTTTCTCGCGCGCGATTTCAAGAAAATAAATTGTGTCCGTGTATCCGTTGCGCGTATCTTCATCAGAAAAAATTTTCCCTGAATCATAATCGGATTGAACAAAATCTCGCGCCTGTTCAAGAATAGCTGCCATCTTACAATATTTATAAATTGATTCAATGTAATTCATGTGCACCTCCGTTTTCTGTTCGTTGTTAAATTACTTCTTCGTCCGGCAGGCGCTGCGCGCCTGCCGGTTATAATTGCATTTACAAGCTAATCTGTTTACGCGTAAACAGCAGATACAATCCGATCCCGCAAAGGATAAGCGCGCCGCCGCCGTCGCGTTCTTGCAATGTTTCACCGTCTGCTACCAATACAAAACAGGCAACAGCGGCCGCAATCAAAAGCAGGCCGAAAACCTTTTGCGCGATCCATGCAAGCACGTTTTTTCTTTCAGTGTTCATCTATTTGTTCCTCCGATCGTGTTTTTCGTATTTCATCAGGCCGAAATTAAAATACCTTGTTTCGTTTTCCGTATAAACGCACGCCAGGTGCGTCCCATTTCGGCAATCATCAATATGTTCGCAGTTTTTGCAATCGTCCATTTTTCCTCCGTTTCCGTGTCCGGCAGGCGCGCCGCGCCTGCCGGTTATGTCCGTTATACCTGCGCAACCGTAACGACAGCGCCGTCTAGCATGGACACATACCAGATAGCGCCGTTACAATCAATCAGACGGACGCGGACGGAATGCCCATCCGCGTCAAAAGTTTCATCTGTGATATAGTGGCCGTAGCGCAGCAGACCGCGAACGACTTCATTTATTTTTGCCATTTTCGCCTCCGTGCGCCGCGTCGAATTCATCCTCCATATCTTCGAGCGCTTCAGAAATAGCGCCGGAGAGCAGATAACAACGAATGATGACGTCACACGTTTCCGCGCCTTGAATAATAGCCTCCCCAAGATCGGCCGCGTTACCATACTCATGAACAGCTTTATCCAGCAAATCAAGATTATGACAAATATTTTCCTGTGCTTCCCAGCTAGAGAAAGTGTAGCTTCCGGAGGCGTTTCCTGTCACACTATCGCAAATCAATAATTTATCGTTAAGATGATCGGCAAGATCTTCGATCGTGTCATAGTCCGAAAAATCGATATTTTCGCAGATATAATCGACCACGTCATTATAAACAGCTTCGTGATAATCGTATCTTTCCATATGTAATATCCTTCCCGGCCGTAGCCTGTCGGTTATATACGGTCAATGTCTCGCGTTTAACACGTCGTTGTAACTATCGCCAAACACAAAGCAACGGATAACGCGGTCAATTTCGCGCACGTCCTGCGCGACAAAATCCGCAACACTATAGCCAAATTCAAACGCGGCCGCTCCAATCAAATCGCCGTTTCCGCGCAGATTGTCCGCCGCTGTTTTTGCGTCCTCCGTGCGCCATCCGCAGCCGGTGCCGGTGACAGCCCGGAAAATATCGTCCTCTGTCATATGGCGCTTGGTATCAAGACAAGCGCGGATATCACTGCAAAGGGCTTCCCGATAATTGTATTTTTTCATTATGTAAAACCTCCATCTGCCGAAAATTGGCAGCTAGTTAAATTTCCCGCCGCTACTAGCTACACCTGAAACGGGTCACGTTCGCGGCGGTTATTCACTTGACAAAGTACAACGCTAGCGCTATACTAAATAACGCTTATGTATTTATGCTCGCTCATCGGCGAGCGCTTCCCGCGCTTCGGATTCTGTAGCGTACTCCACACCATCAAGAATGAAGCCGTATTCAGAATACATAGCGCCACCTCCCTTCTTGCCGTCGCGCGTGGGGCACGTCGGCTTGATTGGAGACTGTAAAACTTGAGATACAAGGTTTTTGAATGGGGCTTGTAATCTCTTGCTTACAATATGCATTATAGACTAAAACGAGACTATATGCAATCCGCAATATGAACAAAATTTAGACTATATTGTTGTACAATTTGTAGACTTGAATTAGTCTACATTTTATAGTATAATATTAGACTACTCTATAAAAGGTTGATATAATGCTTGTCTATAAGATCGATATTTTGCAAGCCCTGAAAAATGCAGGCTATAACACCTATAAGATCAAAACGGAAGGCTTGCTTGCGCAAGGCACATTACAGAAATTCAGGCGCGGCGAAGGTATATCGTGGTCAAACCTTGATACACTTTGCAGCTTGTTACAATGTCAGCCCGGCGATATCATCGCCTATATACCAGACGATCAGCAGCAGAACACAAAGCCATAAATGCAGCTCACAACAGGCACGGCCGGAGGCCGTGCTTTTTTTTTGTGCCTGAAGCCGTATACACTGCAAGGCCGGACACGGACAGACACGCCAAACCAGAAAGTTACATTATGCATTTCGGATAACTGAAACCAGCATAGCACAGCACCGGAAGCACGTCAAGCCCATGAAAGCATTATCAGCACCTTGCACAAAATACAGTTAATCAAAATACATACTAGCACAATCAGCACAAAGCACAAGCCGAAGCAGCTACAACAGATAGCGTAATCAAATACAAGCACTATTTAACGCTCAAATCGTTTTTGCACGCTGACCATCAAACTATACCGGCCAAACAGTAAAACCGCTTACAGATTAAAATTTTCTGTCTCTACGTATATAAACCGAATGCACAAACCGTACAAGCACAAGCACAACGACAGTTTGCGCACCGTCACGGCCCGATCACCTGCACATGATAGACGTTGGACAGCTATACAAGCAAAGAACAAGCATATAAGCGTTTATAATGCCTATAGCTATAGTTACACTGCTACAAGCGCAAAACAGCATAGAGGACAAATAAACACGGTTAAACAGCGAATAACAGAATAAATAAAAGGATAAAATGCAGATACCAATGAAGCCGTATACACTGCAAAGCCCTCCGGCGCTTCCTGCTATCCGTAGCCTATCCGGCCTCCGTTATCCGTCTAACTTCCTAGCTTCTTATATCTAAAAAGAAGGTTATGCAAAGTGAAAAAGACGGAAAAGGAATGAATGGAAAAGGGATTTATGTTGTTGGTGCTGCTGCTGCTGCTGCTGAAAATTCTTTTTAGACTAAAAGAAAAAATCATCTCTAAATGTCATAAAATCGTGAACGTAAAATTATTTGATTTTTCAATGTCCCCGGAAGCCTGAAAAGATCGTTTTTATAGCAAAATGCACCCATATTCAATTCTGTTTTTTCATGGATTGCAGTATTAACACCTGATTTTTATGTGCTATCCGGCTAATGGGGGGATATCTGACATTTTTAGCTTCATAGCGATTTTGTGACAAATGTCTAGTACATTCATCTACACCTCTTGCTTTCTCATTTTCACCTTAGCAAACCTCTCATTCTTTTGGCCTTATAGTCTCAATCTAGCTGACCGAATATGAGACTCAATCTCAATTTCGTTCCAACACATGAATAATTTGAGAATTTTGAAGAACCTGAAAAATGAGAAGATGTAAAAATGACCGTAAAACCGATTTGTCGTAGTGAGGTGACTTATACCTCCGCAGCTAACATCACGGAACTAGGTACGATATGGGAAACAGAAGAAAAAATAAAAACCTTAACCGGGATGGGAAGTCTGTAGCTGGATGGTTACTGCTGACTTCGGATTATTGTGTACGGTTACAAAAGAAGTTATCCGAAATGCATAAAATCAGTTTGACTTTTTGACCAATTTCTGATACAATAAGAGCATGAAATCAAAGACTTTTGTTGTACGGCATAAGGGGAGGTTGCGACATTTTGGATAATGCTAGATACCAGTATTCCATCTTCGATACGGACTTTGAAGTAATTTCTACGGGTACGATTGGTTCCTCAAGATCAGTTGCTCAGAAGCATGAATGTAAGATTATAGACCTTACACAAATGTTTCCGAATCCGACATCGAAACCAAGGAACAACAACGTAGGAAAGGAGCAAACCGTATACCCTGTAAAGGACAAAGACCAACTTCAAGCGATAGCTTTATGGTTAAAGGCGAACAAAGATCCAAAGTATTACTTAGCATTTGCGATTGGAGTAAATACTGGCCTTAGAGCGAATGAATTGTTGAAACTAAGATGGTCTGATGTTTTATGGTCAGACAAAACCGTAAGATATATTGATGACATTGAAGACACAACAGACAGCATCACCGTATATCAAAGCAAGACGAAAAAGAAAAGAAAAATATTTTTAAATTCAGGATGCCTGTCTGCACTCAGGTGGTATGTACGGAAGGCTGGCAAGCAACCCAGCATGGAATGTTTTTTGTTCCCTTCGAGAGAGGGAGGAGCTATTAAGGTAGACACGCTTCGTAAGGTTCTGAAAGAAGCTGCACTAGCTTGTGGTGTACGGCAAAACATCGGTACGCATTCATTGAGAAAGACATGGGGATGGAGTGAGTACACATCCAACCCGACACTTCAGACAAACCGAGACATTGGACAACTCCAAATGCTATTTGGACATTCCAGTCCTCAGACCACCTTACGGTATCTTGGTATTATGGATGAAGAAAAGAAAGCTCTGTATCACGATATGTCTCTCTGTTTCGAATAACTAACTTGCCGATCCAGACACCTTACTGGTAAGGAACTAACTTATGGTTTCATTACAGGCGTCCACGCCTGATTCAATAGCGTTAAATCAAACTTATGGTTTCATTTATCTTAAATTTCGCTTAATTCAAACTAAAGCGCCTGCGGCGGAAAGGGCAGAACGAGCGTAGCGAGGGCACTTTCGTCATATAGTTCCCTCCCTTATAAACAAAAGTAATTTTTGCTTTTTTCAAAAACCTAGGGTTATCAATGCTTTGCGGGTGCTTTTGGAGATATTTATGCAGGAAAGTATGTAGTCCGATTGCATATTTTGCGTTTTTTTCGAAAAAATGGCCACTCACTCTGCGACTTCTTCATCCTCTCCTTTGTTTCTCCCATTCTTTCAGATTTTGCACGTTTTTCTTCTTGTACGGTTCATTTTTTTTACGTTTTTCTAGTTCTCGTTGCATTTTCGTTGAGATTTCCCTGACTCTTCTGTGGACTTCACAGTTTGTTCACAGAATTTCATGATTTTCGTGTGATTTTATGGTGCTCTTGTGTTGGTGCGCAGCGGGGGCAGTGGTCACATCTTCCGGCAGGTCGATTGAATATCGCCTGCCGGTTGCTTTCGTGTAAGTTATCCGAAATGCCTAAAATAACGCTTGACAAATCCTGAATCATGGTGTACTATAATAATGCAGTTATCCGAAATGACTAAAACATAATCAGCCAACCGCAAAGCCGGACACCTCAGACGAGATGTCCCTATTTAAAAAATATGAGTTATCCAAAATGCATAATACCAAAATTTGAATTGAGGGGAGAAAGGAATTGACTTTTAGAGAGTTGTTGCAAGCCGAGCACCCGGACAAGGTTGACGATAAGTGGGCTGGCGGGTGCTGTGGATGCCCATGGGATTATGGGTATGAGCCAAATGGAGCGGAAGAGAGTCTTTGTACGGTGGGGCATGACTGGCGAGATTATTGCAGACGTTGTTGGGACAGAGAGTCCGGCCTTGAGATTTCTGCTTCGTATGATGAAGATGACATAGAGCCGGTGGCGGAGTCAGATGATCTGGATGAGATGGACGAGCCGACGTGCAATTTCTGTAGTCATTATAAGGACACGCCGTGGTGTGTGGACTGCGAAGACAAGTGCCATATGTGTGTGCATAAGGCTGTGTGCCGGTTTACGAATGAATTTTTCGGTGAGCGTAAAATCTGCCGAAATTTTTTAAAGGCATGAGTTAACCAAAATGCATAATTTGAAAGGATGAAGAAATGAAGTACAAGCTGAAGGACGGAGAAAGATATGGTCTGCCGAAGCAGGTTGAGGCGTTTCAGTACAACGGAGTGCTTTACGGTGAGCCGTGGGTGACGAAAGCGTTCAATGATGGGGTGCTGTTTTGGGACTCAGACGAGTTGGGCGGGTATCCGCGCAATCCGTTCCTAAGAGTTGAGGATGATGATTATAGCGTGGATTGCGGGGATTATCTAATTCTCTGTGGCAACGGTGAGATCGAGATGTGCTCTAAGGATGTTTTTGAGTCCGTGTATACGAAAGGGGTCTGATGGATGGAGAGCCTTGAAGAATACATGAAAGCCAATGGCTACACATTGGGCGATGATGCAAGGCTATGGAGCGCGATTGGGTATGCAATGATTGCGTTACATGACCTGAGTGTCATTACGGATGAGGAATGGCCGGTTCTTGTAAAGCGGTTTGCTGAGAAAGCTTCGGAGTCTATGACCGAGGTAGGCGATGAGTAAGAAACTGCTTGTGGCCTGTGAAGAGAGCCAGAGAGTGTGTGTAGCGTTCCGCGCGGTCGGTTGGGAGGCGTACTCGTGCGACCTTCAGCGGTGCTCCGGCGCACATCCTGAATAATATGCCATTCAGGATGTGCGCCGGGTGATGAATGGTAATTGTAAATTCGTAACGTGTGATGGCGTTGAGCACGAAATAGTTGGACGATGGGATATGATAATTGCTCATCCGCCTTGCACGTACATGAGTGTAGCTGGTGCTTGCCGGATGTATCCGCACAAAGGTCAGATTGACCCTGCGCGGCTCGAAAAGGCGATGGCTGCGAAAGAGTTCTTCATGGAGTTGTATAACGCTGACTGCGATCGAGTGTGCATCGAGAACCCGACGCCGTTAAAGGTCGTTGGTCTGCCACAAGCGACGCAGGTCATTCAGCCGTACCAGTTTGGGGAACAATGGAGCAAGCGCACGTTGCTGTGGTTGCGCGGTTTGGATCCGCTTGAGCCGACAGGAATAGTAACTGACTACAAGCCGTTTGTTCCGAGCGGGACAGGGCGTAAACTTGGCGGCGAAACATACGGCGCAGCAATACCGCACGAAGGAAAGGCAAGAAGTGTAACGTTTAAAGGCATCGCAAAAGCGATGGCAGAACAATGGGGTGATTTAGATAAACAAATGTGCAAGTTGGCATGAGGCCAGCAAGGATGGGAGCGTGTATCCAGCGGATAGGTGCTGGGGAACAAGAGAATGTGATCCGTGCAGTTGCGGAGGCGATGAGACGAAGTGTGATTTCTATCCTGAAAAACGTAAGGCGGCTTCGAAGAAAGAGAAAAAACATACTCAGCAAACCAATATCGTTTGGCATAAGGGAAATAAGTTGCCGAAAAAGGATGGCGAGTATCTGTGTTGCGAAGTCCCGTACTATCTGTATCGAGTGCTCGATTTTGCAACTGATTTGTCTAAAGTGGACGATGAATTCGCTGGTATTCGCCGTCCTGGGTTTTACGATGTCGATAGTGAATGGGGCTATGTCGCGGTAGACGATGTTGCATGGTGGGCGGAAATCACGCCGGATTGTCCGGGAAAGAGGAATTAACATGATTGATATTGGATTTGAGCCGCCGCTTGAGCCGCGTGCATATCGTGTGCCGGTTTGTCCCGTGTGCGGATCTGAGACGGACACGATTTTGCGAGATATGGATAGCGTTATCGTTGGGTGTCCAGAGTGTGTGGAAGCGGTTGATGCATGGGCATTAGAAAGAGAGGTTGTTGATGAAATTTAAGGTAGGCGACAAGGTGCGCGTGAAAGATAGTTCGAAAGTATTACATTCTCAGTACAGAGGAAGAGTTGGCAAAATTACTGCTGTTGCTCTTTTTGATGTTGATGAGCACGGATATGAGGTCGATTTTGCTCCGGGATATTATTTCTTTGCAGATAGTCTTGAGCATTATGACGCAGAGCGAGATGCCGATATGGAATATAAAGTCGGCGATCGTGTTATTGCGGTTGATAATATCGGTAAGCATCCGAATGGTTCACGTGGAATTATTACTGCTATTTATAAGACCCCGCCACAAAACGATGAATTTGATTATCGTGTCAAATATGACGATGATGATGCCTACAACCTATGGAGCAAAATCGTATCTCTTGAATCGGGCAGTATTTCTGCGGCCACATCTGAAACGCCTGTCGTTGCACCGCTCGTGCATGGCAAGGAGTCGGTACTGGAAAGCAAAATGGAATATCCGTCGATCGTAATTACTTGCAAAGGCCAAAAAACAAAAGCGGTTCTCAAACGTGGCGATGAAGTTTTGAGACGCGCGACGGCAAGTTGCCATCTGGAAGATGATTTTGACCAGTACGTTGGTGCGAGTATTGCGCTTGGTAGACTGTTTGGCCGACCGGTTGATATGGATGCTTATGAGCGTACTGAGCACTCCGATATGTCTAAGCCGTTCGAAGGCAAGGCTGTGTGCGTGGAGAAAAATGAGTCATGCCCCATTTCTAAGCGTTTTACCATTGGCAAGGTATATGAGTTTAGCAACGAGTACGTTGTTGGCGACAACGGGGTTTGTTATGCTGCGGCATCAACGATGGATGAAAACTGGTTTGTCTTGGGTGCAAAATTTATTCCGTTTACTGGCGTGAGTCCTACTGCGACACGGTACGAAGGCACAATCGTTTGCGTAGATTCTAATGCGAAAATGTTCACGCCCGGCAAAGCCTATAAAGTCAATGATGGTTGCGTCTACAATGATGCTGGAGTCCTGACGATTAAGGTTGATAGCGATAATATTGATGGCCTTAACGATGAGTTCGATGTCATCGGTGCGCGGTTTGTGGAGTTGGTGCAATCGTGAATATCTTTGATGCAATCGAGCTGGCTGAAGCGCACCTGTATAACGTAACGCATTCTGAAAACGCGGTTCCGGCAGAAGCGGAATTTTACTCGTTGTGCGTCAAGGCTCTGGAGGAATACCGTTGGCGTTACGAGTAACGAAAAGCCAGAAACGCTTTTCGCGTTTCGATCTGATGATATTGGCAAGACGGTATTCTTGAGCGACCCGGATGAAATGGGGTGATTTAAGTGGGAGATTGTATTGATCTGTGTTCGTTGTGTGTCTATGGTTCTCCGAGCAGCTTGAATGGTGGTTGTTGCATTTGCCCGGCTGTTGGACGTGATGTGGTGAATGAATATGACATAATCCGGTCTATGAGCGACGGAGAAATGAAGGACTGGATCCGTTCACTGTGGGACGTTGCGTCGCACATGGGTATGCTCAGAGCTAATGAAATTCAGGAAGCCACGCAGAAGGTTGTTGATGAAACGATAAAGCGGCGAGAAGAGTACATGAGTAAGACGGCTAAGTTGTTTATTGATGATGACATGGAGGAATGGACAGGTGGATGAGAGAAATCTTGTTGCGGTAAGCATTAAGCATACGATTTTTGGTTGGAAGTTTGGGATGCCGTGTTGGCTGTGGGGACGTAGGACAGAGAACGATGAAAAACGGTCGTTCAGTGGCTACACGCAGTATCCTAACGTTGCTGAAGTGTATTCGCTTAAAGAATGGCAAGAAAGTGGATACGGCGCAGGCGATGTGTGCCCGGCCTATAAGAGAGAACTGTGCGATTGCGATTTGCCGACAAATGAAAAAGTTGAACAGGCTATTCGAGTGCTGCGCGGTGGAGGTGTGGACTGATGGTTTACAGGGTATTTGTTACAAAAGAAGTTGTTGTTGACGCTGACTCTTGGGAAGAAGCCTGCGAAGTAGCCTTGGATGAAGATTTCAAAGCAATTCAGGTTGACGAATATCTTGACGATGAGCGGAACTTGGAGGTTAGTCATGAGGCTGATTAACGCATACGATCTGAAACAACTTCTGCTTGAGGAACGTGCTCAAGTGCCTGATGGCCGGTTCGGCGATGCAGTGCGTTGTGGTATCAGGATGGCTTTAAGATGCATGGAGCGGTGTGTTCCGGTTGAGATTGTCTATTGCAAGGATTGCAAACACTGTTCATTTGGTAGTTGTGAGCATCCTCGACATCATGGAGTCTTGCCTTCGGCCTATCCTTTCGATTTTTGTAATTACGGGGTGAATAAACATGGAAATTGACGTTTGTCCTGTGTGTGGCGCGAATCTCTTTCACACGACGATTCATGCGTCTGTGCTGATTGATTGCCATTTTTGTGTGGAGTGTGGCTATCGTAGAGAGAAGATCCGTAAGACGCCTGGCATCAAATCTGGTCGGTGCGTGAATGGGAAGTACAGAGAGGTGCGCTATGGTATTCGATAGGAATTTCGAACCGAATGTTGACGATGCGAGAGCCGTTATCGCTGATCTGAAATATTTGCTTCGCAACAACCGGAATCATATACATCTTTCTCCGTCTGCGAGTGCTGCTGTTTCGCAAGCTGTGCAGGTAATTGAGGATATGATTGAGGCGCGGCAGGCAGACTACAAGATTTTTCGTGCTTACATGGATGGCGTGAGGCAGGCAGATGTAGAAATTAAACGGTACATTGAGCAGTACCAAGAAAAATTGTCGAAATATGAAGGCGAGAATGTTGTATGAGAAGAATTGAATACTATCGGGCGATGAGTCCAGATTTGCTGGCGTATGCAATGAGCCAAAAATGTATTCGTAGTATTTGCGATATTGTCTGTGACGGAGATTGCGCGGCAATCCCGAATCTCCAATATTCGTCGAATGAGGTTTGCCGCAGGATCATCCGGAATTGGCTAAATGAAGAGATTTGAGGGGACGATAGCTAATAAAAATTAAGGTTTGCGACTCCATTATGGGTAGCGGGAAGACCGAGAGCGCCATTACTCAGATGAACGAGGACTTAGACAGCCGGTACATTTTTGTGACGCCGTATCTTAGTGAGGTCGAGCGTATTAAGAATGGTTGCCCGGCGCGTGATTTTGTTGATCCGCAAGATTATGGACGAGGAAAGTATGTCGATTTCCTTAGACTCTTGGGAGAAAAACGGTGTATTGCGACAACGCACGCTTTATTTAAAAGGTGCGATCCGGAGATGACGCAACTTATTCACGACGGTCATTATAAGCTCATTTTTGATGAATCGTTTGAAGCCGTTAAAGAACTTAGCATTGGTGAAAGTGACTTCAATACTCTTCAAGAATTGAGGCTTATTAGTATTGATGCTGATGGATATATTGATTGGATTTCTACGGATGATAAAAATGTTTTTGCTCAGAAATATAAAGACATATTTACATCTGGTCGAGTGAGGCGCTTTAACAATACGGTTTTTGTGTGGACTTTCCCGATTAAAGTTTTCGAGGCGTTTGAGGAAGTCATTATCTTAACTTATTTATTTGATTCGCAGGTTCATAAGTATTATTTTGACATATACGGTATTGAATTTGAGAAAATTGGAACTGTGGTCGAAGACGGGCATTATCGGTTTAGCACAGAGGGAAAAAATCCAGAATATGCGCGGTTGCTAAAATATCAGATTCACATTCTGAATAATAAAAAAATCAATTCAATTGGCGACAAATCGACCGCTTTGTCAGTCGCATGGTATCAGAAAAATCGTGGTAAGGACGAAAGAATATCAGTTCGGCAACTCAGCAAAAATTTGGCGAACGTTTTTGGCAACATTTATAACGCGAACAGCAAAACGGCTTTGTGGACAACATACAAACGCTATATGGATGATGTTGCAAATGGACGCTGGAAGAAGAGCTACCTTCAATGTGCTGCACGAGCCACTAATGAGTATAGAGATAGATGCCATCTTGCTTATTGTATCAACCCATATCTGAATCCGTTTATGAAGCGATATTTCAGCAGCTATGGCGTTGAGGTGAAAGAGGACGAGTACGCTTTGAGTGAGATGATCCAGTGGGTGTGGCGAAGCGCGATTCGAGACGGCAATGAAATCTGGATTTATATTCCGAGTTCCAGAATGAGACGGCTGTTTTCTAATTGGCTGGACGAGCTGGCAAAGGGTTAAAGAAAGGGTGGTTGAGTGAACGACATCAAAGAAACTGTCATTGAGCACATTTATGGTGATAGTTGGTGGGGTGTTTCTACGAGCGAATGGACTTGGCGTAATAAGATTCTGAAACTCAAAGATAAATTTCCTGACAGTGTACAGATTGTTGCGGACAATGAGGATGGCAGTCTATACGCCAAGATTCCGTTTAAGTTGGTAAAGATTTCGAAGCCCAGACAGGTTCAGATGACAGATGAGCAAAGAGCTGCGTCTGTTGAGCGGCTTAAAAAAGCAAGAGAGATGAGGGGAACAAAAACGTAATGGCAAATAGACGAGGCACGTGCCTGTGGTGCGAACAATGTGAGGCGTGCAGTACCAGATGCGGGCACTACACACCGGAAGATGATTTTAATATGAGCGAGTCATTTTACATGAGAATCCTTCGTGAAAATGCAAGGACATATAACAACATTACTAAGGATTTTAGTCACGGTGGTGATATTTTATAAGTAACACTAAAGCGGTCTATATCATTTCAGCGGATGCCAAGGATTTATTTCTCTCTAACTATTCCAATGACTTCTGTAGCGGGTATGGAATTAGGTATCGGACGGGGGATAATCGTGGCGCGATCAACACGAGGAAGTTTATAAACACCTTAGATTACAGTAAAGACCTTATTAAACTTCCTGAAATCTATGAGAAAGTCTACAGGAGAATGGACTTTTCATTCAATATCCGAGGCAAGGAGTATTGCAGAAGAGTTATTAACGTCACGTTTAAGTATAGCGTAAAGGAGTATAACCGCTTTGGGAGCGGCCTCTATATCAAATTTGGCTATACCCAGTCAGATGTAACTATGAAAGATGGAGTGTGTCTAATTGACGGTGAGTTGGCCGCAATTCAGCTTGGACAGCCAGTAGACAACCCAATTTCAGATGAATTGCTCGGCGATTACTTCTGTTTCGAGGATGGCGCGTACCAACTTACAGGCAAGGCAATGAAAGTCCTGTACTCGGTGGCACAACTTCGTGAAAAGTTGTACAAGGATGGATTTGTTTGTGATGGCATTCGATTCTGCCGGTTTAAGCGGAGCAGCGGCAGTAGCCGTGTAGGTAAATGTTTGTTCATAGACGAAAAACTGTACAGCCGTATTCACAAGTGGGAAATGTGTGGACTCAAGATCAAGGAAGGGCAGCAGGTTGACTTAGCAGCTCTCGAAGCGTATATTGCGCTGTCGTTGAGCAGCATTATCGGACTGATTAGCATCCGGCCTGAGAATTTCTTAGTCATTGACGATTACAATAGCGTATTCAAAGATAAAGTTATTGCTGTCAAGGCGGACAACGATGGTTGGCTCACATCTGCGCCGGAGGAAGTTGAGGTCAGCAACAGCATTTGGGACGGTCAGTCTCTTATTGATAAGAGTTTGCTTGGAGAGTACGAGGACAAGGGCATGGTTCTCTTGCGGAACCGTTTCTTCAAGTCAGCGTGCTTCAACTGTAACCTTCAGCAATTCTTTGCAGATCACGGGATTACGGATGTCAGTCAACTCAATGGCCGGACATTTGCCAATGATATTAGTGATGTTAAGATCGTTACGACGCCGAGCAGTATCAAATACCTGAAATTTGGTACGCTTGAAAAATGGTTGCAGTTGCTTGATGAGGACGGAGACTTCGGTGTAGTGAAATACGAGAAACCGACGCATTTCTTTGACGGCGACATGGTTCAGACGCACTATCAACTCTTGAACACCTTGCAGATGTCTCAGGACGATGTATCAGCGCTTGTACAACCGTCTCTTGACTATCTGAGTCTTATTCAGAGCGACCCGACCATCTTGAGATTCCATATTAAGCACGGCGGAGCTGATGAGAAAATCTCGTCTGCTGCAACGACAAATGATGTTGTGTATCAGATGCTTGGGCTTACTGATAAGTTTTCTGGAACAAAACTGTATCATGAGTTTGTGCAGGATGTCTCGCGTGCATTCAAAAAGAACTTGCGGCGAGGGCATTTGCTGGTACATGGCAACTACTCGACGTTGCTTGGCAATCCGATTGAGATGCTGTATTCAGCAATCGGCCAATTTGATGGGACGAGTCAGATTGGTGTCGGCAATGTGTACAACAAGAGTTTTGCCTTCGGACAAACTCTGCTTGGTAGTCGTAGTCCTCATGTGACAGTGGGGAATGTATGGATAACCAAAAATAAAGATAACGCGGAAATTTCGCGGTATATCAACGCGACAAATAATATTGTGTGCATCAATAGTATTGGAGAGAACGTACTGATGCGGTTGTCAGGTGCGGATTAACCTCAAAAGTCCGCCATGAGCAGGAATGTTCATGTAAAAAGGTTGGTGAACCTCTAAATAGAGGGTGTCTCAAACGAGGCTAACGGTAGAAATCTAATCGATATGTATGATGTTACCGTGCCAAGGCTTTTGCAAAAGCGAAAGCAAGGTGTAACGATCACCGGAAACAAGCTAAACAGGAATGCACGCTTAGACCGGGTACACTGCGGTGAAACTCCGCAGCTTGGAAGCGCCAGCCCACCTATGATGGTGAATGAGATGATCTACTCCCGTATTGAAATATCGGGAAACCGAGGGTATTAAGGTTTGACAGTGACGTTGTCATGTTAACGGACAATCCAATTCTAATTGGTGCAGCGCAAAAGAACTATGATAAGTTTCTTGTGCCGACGAGTCTTGTTGATGCCAAAAAGGTCGTGCGCCATTACACGAAAGAAGAGCAGGCTGATTTGGATATCAAGACATCGGTAAACAAGATCGGCGAGATTAACTACGGTTTCGGCGCACAGGGATGTGCGTACAAATTAACGCATTGAATTGCTGGGACGTCGTAAAGCTCATATGCCAAAGCGTATGGATGAAATATGCCAAAACGTATGGCGCGAAAGCAGAAAAAAGATATGAGATGGCGCATGGTCAAATCCTAAACGCTAAATTTTAATGTTATTCACTAATTTTAGTATATCCTGTAATGAATGGAGGTGATACTATTAACGAGTATTATTATCAAGGTGGGCATATGGTTGGAGTCTGTAAGGATGGTACTAAGTTCATTTTTGATAAAGAAGATTTTCCCAAAATATGCGATTGGAATTGGTTTCGTCATAGAGATGCCATAGAGGGTAATAAAGGGAAAACACGTAGGTCTTTGTCTAAAGTTATCATGGGCGTCTCTGAGACGTCGTTCCCAATTGTAAAAATCGAAAAGGGTTTTGATTATAGAAAGTCAAATCTCTTTTATAAAAATGGGTTTATAAATCATGGAGAATATATGGAGGTTGTAACGGTTAGTGGCGGTACGTTCTTTATTGATTCCGAAGATTATGATTTAATTAGCAAATATAGATGGTTTATAAATACTCAAGGCTATGCTCAAGCTATATTTAATGGTAAATCAATATTGGCACATCGGTATGTGATGGGAATGAATGAAACGTTTTCATATGATAATGTTGTCGATCATATCAATAGAAACCCATCAGATAATAGAAAATCCAATTTACGAATTGTCGCGCAGGGGATAAATGCCTCTAATAGAGGGCTATCTTCGTCTAACACATCGGGAGTACAATGCGTTTCTTGGGACGCTGGCATTAGTGCGTGGCGTGCTTGCAAGATGATAAAAGGCGTAAAATACAATATTGGTAACTACGACAATCTTGAAGACGCTAAGTCGGCGGTAGACGAATTTAATGAGTGTATAAAATCTGGTGCTGAGTTCGTAAGGAAGGATACTCATAAAAAACGAGTAAGCGGGACGGGGCATAAATATGTTTATTCACATAACCCGAACGGCTATACTGTCGCTGTTAAAAAGAATGGCAAAACGTATTATCTTGGTTTGTTTCGTGATATTGATTGTGCCATAAAGGTAAGAGACAATTTTTTAAGTGAATAATATTTAATAAAACAAATCGACAATCAGCAGCGAAGCCCTGAACAGGGGAACGTTCAACGACTATCCCACGGGTATATACATGGCGGTATATGCCAACAGGAGTAGGGCGCAATTGCAAAGGCGTGGGTGAGAATCCCTTAAATCGAAGTGGTGCGCATTCAGAACGAATGAAGATATAGTCTGGACATTGCGTGAAAGCGCAAGAGTAAAACTGCCTATGGTTGCGACATAGGTCAACGAAACGTGTGAATCTATCGCAGGAACTCAATACGAAACTTTGGGACTTGCTTAACGGTGGTTGCAGTTTTGAAGATGTAGAGGAACTGTATTGCGACATTGCAAAGCTGGATATTCTTTCCGGAATTGAGATCGATAAGGCGAAGAAAGAATTTGCAGTTGATAGTGTCGCAGAAATCAAAAAACTGAAAAAGAAATATTGTGAGCACGATGAGCGTGGACGGCAAATCAAGCCGAATTTCTTTGGTAAGATTGCGCGGATGAAAGGGTATTACGATAGTGAGAAGAAGAACTATCGATTCCATGATACGTCGATGGATTACCTTCAGCATTGTTTGAATGGCAACAGAAATCCGAATTACAAGTCTGAGACGATTCCGTTCTCTGACCTGCTCAAACCGAATGAGTCGCGGCAGAGTGTGTGGTATCCGCAAGTCAATCGGATTCTTGGCCTTGTGCGAAACATGAGAGACCAAGTTAAGGCGGTCTGGAATAGTACGGACGATGGGCTTGACAATGAGATGAAGGCTATTATGACGGCTGAAATCAAAGACGAGTGCCAGCAGTACATCAAGGCAATCCATCTGAATCCGAACACGGCGTATCGTCTGTTGCTGGCGATTGAAGATCCGGCAAACAAGGATATTTCGCGCAGCTTGTTCTCCATGTTGTTCTCAATCCCGAATGATAATTTTGTCAGTTTGCTTGAAGAACGGCGAGAACCGTTGCAAGGAATCGTTCAAACGGACGCCGGAACCATTGAAATCTACGGTCGCAGGTATCGTAAAGTCCCTCTGTTATCAACAAAAACAGCGTGAATTTTCGTTAAAAATGCACAAAAATTTGCGATTTCGCAAGATTTCGAATTTTGGCTAATTGCAGAAACCGTTGAAAACACTAGGTTTTTTAGATTGGTCAATTTGTGGTCATATAGGATGGGGAAGAAATTCTCCATCCTATTTTTGTTGTTAAAGGATGATTGATTTTTGGTTCCTATCACTAAGGATGAGAAAATGGCACTGATGAAGCAGTTCCCGCACAAGACGTATCCGCGCACGATGAAACAGGACTCGAAGCGCGGCCACTATTATTGCGTCGAAGAACCTAGACTTATGCGAGCGCTGAGAGCGTATCGACAGTCGAGAGTGATTGAGACGCATACCGCCAAGCGGCGTTGATGGGTGGTGCGCGTGTGAACCCGAAATATGCAAAGCATGAAAATGAAAACGATTATGAGTATGGGCTGAGGCTGATTTCTATTAAGGTTGAGGAATCGCCCGATGATCTCGACTGGCAAGACATCGTTGAGGCGCTTGACCTCAATATTCACAGAGACAGTCTGCGCAAGGCTGCGTCCACGACTCCGTATTCCGGTTACGCTGTCATGCAGTATTTCAAAAAGAAATACGCCTGTGAGCAGGTTACAGATGGCGGCAATTACGCTGATGAGATTGATGTGAAAATCGGTCAGATGCGCAAAGAGGCAAAGAAGCTCTTTGACCAGCGCCGTGAGTTTAATAAGCTCGTGGATAAGCTCGGTAGGGAAGAGCACCTTGAAGACCAACTTGTGGATGCGGCGAATCGTTTGAATGAATTGCAACCTCTTGTCGAGCAGAAAGAATTTATTTGTTGCGGTGATAACGAAGCTATTGTTGTGTTTGCTGATTGGCATTACGGTCTTGTGGCGGACAACATTTGGAATCACTATGACACAGATGTTTGCCGTGAGCGAGTTGAAAAGTTCGTATCTAAGGTAATGAATCGTTTGCTCCTGCACGAATGCAAACGGTTGCACGTCGTGCTCCTTGGCGACGCAGCTCATGGAGCGATTCATACATCTTGCCGCGTTGCGTCCGAGGAACTTGTGTGCGATCAGGTCATGCAGGTATCTGAGATTATGGCGCAGGCGATTTCTCGTCTTGCGGATTGTGTTGATGAGACGGTTGTCCATGCGACATATGGTAATCACCTCCGCACGGTACAGGATAAGAAAGATAGTATCCATGCTGACAACATGGAACGGCTGATCCCGTGGTGGCTTCAGCAACGCCTTAAAGACAGAATGGACATTGTATTCCCGTCTGCGGAGTATTATGAGTTTCTATACTTTGACGTCTGCGGCTACAAGGTTTGCGCGACGCATGGCGACCTTGATTCTGTGCGTGATGCTGGCCGTAAACTCAATACGCTGTTTATGAAGAAGTATGGCAGCGGGATTGACTATGTACTCCTTGCCGATAAACATCACATCGAAGAATTTGAGGAGCTTGGCATTGACTCAATGATCGTGCCTAGTCTTTGCGGCGTTGATGAATACGCCAACAATAAACGTCTGTATTCTGCTCCGGGACAGTTGATGCTCGTGTTTAATGAACGCGACGGCAAAGATGCGATGTATCAAATCAAATTAAATTGAAAGGTTGAACTAAAATTAAGAAAATTGATATTGTAAATAAACTCTATGATCTTGGCTATCGAAAATCTCAAAGCCGATACGTCATTGACGATATTTTTGAGATCATTTCTGATGCCATTATTAAGAGAGAACGTGTTGTCATTAGGGGCTTTGGAGCCTTTGATGTGAAAATGCATAAGGGGCGTATGGGTACTGACCCTAAAACGCTTCTGCCTATGCCGTATGACGATTACCCGGTCATCACGTTTACGCCTGGCGATCTGTTGAAGGAATCTGTGAAGACTGGCAAGAAGGTCGAGCATATGTATTGCAAAGAGCCTGAGTCGGAATCTGAAAAGTAAATAAAATATGCCCGCCGGAGTTTGCGAACTGCCGGTGAAAGCTCAACGTCGCGGAATGAGAAAGGCTATGGGCTTGAAATTTTTGACGCCGAAAGGCATTGTGCTGTCGTGAAGTATATGTTTGGAAATATCCAAAATGCATAAAAAGTTGTTGACACGTCGTGATTCTCGTGGTATATTAAATATGCGAGTTATCCGAAATGCATAATATATTTTGCGATACTGGGATGTGGTGTAATGGCAACACATCAGACTTTGACTCTGATATTGTGGGTTCGAATCCCGCCGTCCCAGCCACAAGGGTTTTTAGCTCAGATGGTTAGAGCGGCTGACTCATAATCAGCGGGGCATGGGTTCGAGTCCCTTAAAGCCCACCATACTGTGAGGTTGTGTCTCACAACGTAGCAGTCAATACCGCGCACTACGAGCACACTGGGTGCGGCTCCCATGAGGATGAAGGTGAGTGCTTGGCGAGTTTGCCGTTCTCGTCGGAGTTAAAAACGGCTTCGTCATCGTGTAGTTTAATGGTAAAACGCCCTCACAATACGAGGTAGATGCTTGTTTGATTCAAGCCACGTTATGCAAATGTGGGTATCGGGCGCGTGCGCACGCCACCTAACAAAGCCCGATTGGCGCTTCGGAAAGACGAGGGGATCCGCTGGTATAGCTCAGTTGGAGAGCGTCTGCTTACGGGCAGAAGGATTTCGGTTCGAGTCCGGTTGCCAGTTTCAATGGCCGTTTGGCCGCACAGCTCAAGCCTCTGGCTTTGCCATGCGTATCATTGGCTGTGGTGTGTTAAAAGTGGCGAAATCGTGCTGCTTTTGGGGATCCCATTGCTGAGATGAGCACAGCAATAAGTCCCGTTTTCAATCGCGTATGGTGGGCGATTAGTTGCGTAAGCTCAATGCGTTGCTGATCGCCAAATCTTGCCGGTGTGATGGAATTGGTAGACGTGCTTGACTCAAAATCAAGTGCCGCAAGGCGTGCCGGTTCGAGTCCGGCCTCCGGCACCACAACATAGGAGGTGAGATATGATGGAATATAGTTATAAATTCAGATTGTATCCGAATAAAGAACAAGAGGATTTAATTCGACGCACATTTGGTTGTGCTCGGTTTGTGTTTAATCATTATCTTGCCGAACGAATTGAAATGTATAAAGCGACCGGGAAATCGCCTACACGATTTGCACAAGATAAGGACTTAACTAGCCTAAAAAGGCAAGAAGAAACGACATGGCTCAAAGAAGTCGATGCAACCGCATTGCAATCGTCTATTAAAGATTTGGACATATCCTACCAAAACTTCTTCCGTAGAGTAAAGAATGGAGAAAAACCGGGATTCCCAAAGTTTAAGAGCAAGCATAACCACAAACAGAGTTATAAGAGCAAATGCGTTGGAACGAACATTAAGGTTTTTGATAAATCCGTTCAGCTTCCGAAACTAGGCAAAGTTAAGTGCCGCGTCTCAAAGCAAGTCAAAGGCCGGATTCTTTCTGCGACAGTTAGTCAGAATCCTAGCGGTAAATACTTTGTGGCAATTTGTTGTACAGACGTAGAAATGGAGCAGCTTCCTAAGACCGGCGCAACCGTTGGGTTAGATATGGGCATTAAATCTTTTGCAGTAACATCGGATGGTGTTGAGTATCTGAATCACAAGTATCTTGCGAAGTCTGAGAAGAAACTAGCCAAATTACAACGGCGACTCTCCCGAAAAACAAAGGGGAGCAACCGCTGGAATAAAGCTAGAATCAAGGTCGCAAGAGCGCACGAACACGTAGCAAATCAGAGACAAGATGCAATGCAAAAGCTGTCCACTCAGCTTATCCGAGAAAACGATGTGATTTGCATCGAGGATTTAACACCTAAAAACATGGTACGGAATCACAAATTAGCGAAATCCGTTTTGGATGCAGGTTGGGGAGAGTTTCGTAGACAGTTGCAGTACAAAGCGGACTGGTACGGCAAGAAAGTCGTGGCAATCGACCGTTTTTATCCTTCAAGTCAGCTTTGTTCCTGCTGCGGAACGCAGTGGGCAGGAACAAAAGACTTGGCCGTGCGCAATTGGATGTGTCCTGTCTGCGGCGCACGTCACGATAGGGACGTGAACGCCGCAAGAAATATTTTGAATGAAGGATTGCGCCTGTTGGCATGACCGTATAGTAGGGCGAGACGCGCCCGAATTTAAGCTCGTGGAGATCATGTAAGACCTAGTGATAGGCAAAGATCAAAGAAGCGAGAATACCATGTTAGACATTTGGAGCGTCAATCTCCGCCAAAGAAATAATAAATCATATAAAGGGGAACTGTTTGTTGGAGTCTAAGGTCTTCGAAATCATTGAGAAGGAAAAGCATCGTCAGGGAACCACTTGCGAACTGATTGCAAGTGAGAATTTTGTATCCGAAAACGTCATGCGAGCTGTCGGCTCGTGTCTGACAAACAAGTATTCGGAGGGCTATCCGGCCATGAGAACGTCAGGAAACAAGGGGCGTTACTATGGCGGCTGTCAGTATGTTGACGAGCTGGAAGAGTATTGCTGCGACAAGTGGCGTGAGGCGTTCAACACTGATTATCATGTTAATGTACAACCTCATTCTGGTTCTCAGGCTAACATGGCCGCTTACTTTAGCGTATTGAAACCGGGCGACACGATTCTTGCTATGAGTCTTGATAACGGTGGACATCTTACGCACGGATCTGGTGTAAATTTCAGCGGCAAGTTGTTTAATACTGTGTTTTATAATGTATATCGTAAAACCACTAGCTCTAGCTATGGGGATATAAGCTATAACAGTAGGGCGGGACACGCCCGAATTTACGCTCGTGGAGATCATGTAAGTCCTAGTAATAGGCAAAGATCAATGAAACGAGAATCCTCTGACTTTAATCATGGGGAGTGTCAAAACGTGGATGCAGATGGCTTTATCGACTACGACGATATTGACCGCAAAATCAAAGAGTGCCATCCGGCTCTCGTTCTTGCTGGTGCATCTGCTTATAGTCGAATCATTGATTTCGAGCGCATCTATAATATTATTAAGGCAAACTCGACTGACGAGTATAAGCCGTATTTCATGGTGGATATGGCACATATTGCAGGACTCATTGTTGCTGGCGATCATCCGTCCCCGTTTGGTCTTGCCGATATTATCACGACAACAACGCATAAAACGTTGCGCGGCCCGCGCGGTGGCATGATTTTCTGCCGTCCTGAGCTTGCAAAGAAAGTGGACAGTGCTGTATTTCCGTGCTGTCAGGGCGGCGCGCTTCAGCACGTCATTGCTGGTAAGGCTGTCGCCGCCGAAGAGGCATGTACTGATGAGTACAAAGAATATATTCATCGTGTGGTTCGCAACTGCAAGGCGATGTGTGATGAGTTTATTCGGCTCGGCTATAATGTCGTGACGGGTGGTACGGACAACCATCTGTTTCTGCTTGACCTGACTGAAACTGGACTGACAGGGAAAGAAGTCCAGGATGAACTTGACCTGCACGGAATTACACTAAACAAGAATTGCATCCCGAATGAGACTCGTTCACCGATGCAGACGTCTGGCGTAAGAATTGGCACTGCGGCAATGACAACGAAGGGATACGACGAGGACGATTTCGTGAAAGTGGCACAAGAGATTGACGTGGTCATCAAAGATATGATGCGGAGAAAGGAGATGCAGTCATGAAGGACGAAGAATGGGGTATTGTAATGTCCCAAGCGGACGATTGGGCGTAATGCCATGAAATAAGAGAGTTTGACCCAGCCGTAACAGGCTGGGTCTTTTTGTATTTTCGAAACGAAAGGTGGTGTGGGCGTGGCATATAAGAATTTGAAAGCTCCTGCCAAAAGGCCGAAAAAGGCAACGACGGCGAAAAAGAAGGTCGTAAAGAGTGCAAAGCCGGTTGAGATTGAACCGATTGTGGAAAGCGACGATGTATACCGGTGTACTTGCTGCGGCCACAAATACAAGAAGCAAGAGACGAACTTTTCTGCGTCAAAGTCTCCTATTTATAAGGGGAACAACGGGTATCTGTCTATTTGTAGAAACTGTATTGCGGAATTGTATGAGCAATATGTCAAGTTTTATGATGGAGATGAGGATGCTGCGGCGGAACGGATCTGTCAGATAACAGATATGTACTTTGACAAAGACATTTGGGCGATGTCGCGCAAAATCAGCAATCGCTCAGAGGGCAAACCGCGAAATCGAGTCAGTGTGTATGTGTCTCGCTTGAATTTGCGTGCGGCGAGTGGTGCAACAACATATTCAGACACACTTGTGCGTCAGTGGGAAGCTGACGTCGAGAATGCTGAAACCGTAGAAGAGGTAGAGCAGAACGAAGATATTGAAGTCCCTGTTGAGACTGTAAAGCGGTTTGGTACTGGCTTTAAAGAGGGTGAGTATCAGGCTTTGCAGGACGAGTACGACAGTTGGGTAACGAAATATGGTGAGCCTGAAGATAAACGTCAAGAGGAACTTTATGTGACGATCTGCTATATGAAGTTGAACCTGCAAAAAGCAACGCGCTCTGACGCCGGTGGTGTTGGTGCTCTTGCAAACTCGTACAAGCAGTTGATTGAGGCTGCGACTACGGAGATTGAAGACCGCAAGCGCAAGGTTGAAGCTGAAATGGAATTAAAACCGCTCGGTGTCCTATATCGAGATATTGAGCAATTTACTCCTGCTGAATTTTATAAGGACAAGAAACTTTATAAAGATTTCGATTACCTTAAAGAGTATATTGAACGCTTTATGAAGCGTCCGTTGAAGAATCTGCTGACTGGCTCTAAGGAACTGGACAAGGAGTTCAACCTGTCTGAGACTGAGGGGTGATTTTGTGGCGGATAAGCAAAAACCTCTCGACTATGAAAAACTTATGGATGATCGCCAAAAGCATCTGCATGAAAATTTCTCGCAGAACAGCTATCTTGGCGACCAAAACCATGTAAAGAAAGTGCTTCTGTGGATGACGTTTTGGCGGCGGAATCCCGGCAGATTTGTTGAATATTATTTTGGAATTACGTTGCATCTCTATCAGCACATTATTTTGATGTTGATGGACTATTATCCGAGCATTTGTATCGTGGCTGCTCGCTCTGCGGCAAAGTCATTTTTGATTGCAGTATGGGCGTGCAAAGAAGCTATTCTGCGTCCTGGCACAAAGGTAGTCGTTGCATCTGGCACAAAGGGACAGGCCAAACTAATCGTTTCTGAAAAAATCAGAAAAGAGATTCTTCCAAATTCCCCATTGCTACAAGAAGAGATAGACGTAATTAAAGACAGCCAGAATGACATTGAAGTCACGTTCAAAAACGGGTCTTCTGTGTCGGTTGTCACAGCGAATGATAATGCTCGTGGCCGTCGTGCTACGGTCAATATTTACGAAGAGTTCCGTGTCATTGATAAAGAGGTCATTGACCGCGTTCTCTCTCCGTTTCTTGTCATTCGTCAAGTCCCGTTTATCCAGAAGCACAGCGATTACGCTTCTCTTGTGGAAGAGCCAAAAGAAATCTATATCAGCTCTGCATGGTATCGAAGTCACTGGATGTGGGGGTTAATCAAGCTCTTCACAAAGAGTATGATAACCAATGATGATGCCATTGTAGTTGGCATGGATTACTCGATTGCTTTAAAGCACACAATTAAAACGCGAAACTTCTTAATCAGAGAACGGAAGAAGCTAGATACGGTTTCGTGGCAAATCGAGTATGAAAACTCCATGATTGCAGAGAACACGAACGCGTATTTCACATATGAGATGCTGAATAAGAATCGCGTCTTGAAACGACCGTTTTATCCGCGCCGGAATGTGGATGTAGCAAGCAGAGTCAAAAACAAATATATTCTCCCGAAGCAAGAGGGAGAGGTCAGAGTTGTTTCGTGCGATATTGCCCCAGAGGGCGGTAGTGGCAACGACAACTCTATTTTTACGTGCATCAGGCTTTTGCCTGAGAGCAAAGAGTATAAATCGTCTGACGTAAGCGGCGACCATGTTGCTGTCAAGCAAGGGTATCGCCGTCAAGTCGTTTATCTTGAAGCACAGACAGAGTTTGAAACGAGCAAGCAGGCAATCAGAATCAAACAGTTGTTTACGGACTTTGATGCAGATTACTGCGTGCTTGATACCAGAAATGCGGGTATACTTATGCCCCTTCACACGGAAACGCGTGTTGACAAAGCGCGAAAGAAAGCGGGGAAGCTGAGAGGCCAATCCGAGTGGAAGGCTATGGGTAACGCCATAGTCACACGCAACGCATACAGACTGAACCCGACTTGTCGGAATATAACGTCTGCACGAGTTCGCGCTGCCTAAAACTCATCTTGAGTCATGGCAAAAAGGTATGCTGATCTATTGGGAAGTCAACCGGTAGAGCCGTGGGATAAAAAGCCAACGGGATAACAAATGGTAAGTATATACGACTCTCTTGCCAAGGTGCTTTATGATGAAGAGCGCAATGTTGAGTATCCGCCGTGGACGTGCATGAACGACAAGGACTTGGCTGCACGTTGTGTCATTGCCGGACAGCGCCCGGTGCTCTTCTCAATCAAGGCGAGTTTGAAGATGAACAGCGAAATTGCTGTTTGTATGAGAACAACATTGCAGAATAAGATGTGTGAGCTGCTTATTAACCAGCAGGAGGGCATTGAAGAAATCCAGAGATATGTGCCTGAATATGCGACTGCGGATGTGGATACGCAGCTTTTTTATGAGCGTCCTTATCTTGAAACCAGCGCTCTTATCAATGAGATGATTGCGCTTGAGTATACGCTGATGGGGCAGACGAATGCCATCAAAATAGAGGAACGCTCTGGTATGTGCAAGGATAGATATACGTCCTTGTCGTATGGTAATTACTTTGCTGAGTTGTTGGAAAAGGATCTGTTCGCAGACAACTCGGATTATGAATTTTTGACACTTGTTAACTAAAGAATGGGGGTGAAATGCTTTTGGCAAACAGTTTTTGGGCAAGGCTTTTTGGCCTTGACTCTGAACCGGAAAAGGCTGTGCAGGACGTAAGCGAACAGCAGAGCATTCAGTTACCGGCTGACGGCAACAACTGGAATACAGAAATCGGCTCCGCCTATCTGATGATGGTTGGATACAACCGGCGTAAATCAGCACCGTATTCTACGGACGATGTTCTGCGCATGGCGAAAGACCCGCAACATAACATCAAGGAACTTCGCCAGTGGTCGCAGTGGGCGTACTACTCAAATGGCACGGTCACAACGGCGATTGACAGCCTAGCAAGCCTCCATTCACTTGATTATGTCGTGGTTGCGAGGCCGAAAAAGCATGGTGCAAAAAGAAACGGCTATAAAGCGCAGGCGGATAAGATGAATAGCATTTTGCGTTCGCTGCGATACAAAGAAGTAATTCGTGATGCGATTTTTCGTGATGCGAAAGACGGTATGTATGTCGCGTATATGGAGACAAAGACTGCGAATCCCGTGCAAAGTTCTATGCTGAGTGATGTTGATGTGAGCAACATCACAGAAATCAATGCAACTGGTGTCAATGCAACGGTAATTCCTTTACCGATTGAATATACGCGAATCGTTGGTCGCCGCAATAATTGTTATGAGTTAGCGTTTGATCTCCGGTATTTTGATGAAATAACCGACGAGGACACTCGTAAGCGGAAACTGCAAGCCTTCCCGAAACAGATTCGTGATGCGTATCAAAAGTATACTGCTCATGAATTTACTAATGGTGCGTGTTGGGTGCGTCTTGACTGGCGCAAGACGATCGCAACCAAAATCAAGAGTGAGCAGAGCGACCCGTATGGTGTTCCGTTTGCAGTGGCTGCACTTGATGATATAGATTACGCTAAATATTTTGTTGATACCAAACGTCGCGTGCTCGACACTGTGAACAATCAGATTTACTATGAGACGTTCCCCGAAGGCAAGGACAAGGGCACATCTGCTCTAACGCAGGCGCAACAGCAGGCGCAGCACGACACGGTAAAACAGGCGCTTACGCAGCGTGCGAATGGCACAGGGGTTTCGTTCTTCTCGCTGGCATCCGGTACAAAGATGGACAGACTTCCTGTCGATATTTCTCTGCTTGATGAAGAGAATGAGAATGCAATTAAAGAGGACGTGAACGAGGACATTGGTTTCTCTGCGGCGGCGCTGAACGGTAGTTCAAGTGGTAACTATGCGACTGCGACGCTGAACATGGAAATCGTTGCAACGAATGTGTACACGTGGATTGAAGCCATCGTTGAAGAGCTTAACAAGTGTATTAACTACAATATTATTCAGGACAAGACGTACAACATTGAGTTCCGCGTCTTGCCCGTTACTTTTATTAACCGTGACAAGATGGTAAAGAATCTTGCCGATCTGTATTCGAGAGGCAAGGGCAGCTTGCAAGCGTGGATTGCGTCCATCGGCATGAACGCGGACGATTATCTGTCGCTTATGGACTTTGAGCTGGCGGAAGACTTTGAAAACAAGTACCCGGTGCACAAGACGTCGTTTACAGTCACGGGGAAAGACGCGCCCGATCATGATGTGGACGGCTCTGATGGAGAACCGGCTACGAATCCGAGCAGTGCGTCTACACAAGCCAACAACGGGAATGCAAGCCCGTCACCATCAAGCTAAGTGAGGGGGTGAGGGAATTTGCAGGATGTGTTGGAAAGGATGACGCCCATTTATGAGGTTGCCAATCAGCAGACGATTAGTGGGCGCAGACCGATTAAAGTTGTGCTTCATGAGATTCACCCGGACGCCTCGCATTATCAGCATAATGGCATCTCGTGGAATGAAGAATACGTCAAGGATAACATGGAGTCTATCAATGGTATGTCTATTGTGGCAGAGTTTTTGACAGAGGATAGGGACGCACCGTATGGGCACGGCCTGACTGACATCAAAGATAATTTGCCGCTTTTTGAAGATGCGACGATGGTTGGGCACTTTGATAGCTCTTATATCGATGACATTGAAATTGACGGTGAAACGAAGCGCGTTTTAATTGCAGAGGGTACGCTGGATGAGATGCGTTATCCTAAATTCGTTGAATGGCTTAGAAACAGCATGAAGGAATCTGTCGTAAAGGGTTCTGTCGAAATTGTTGGTAAGCCTGAAAATGATAATCACATTATTTACTCCGATGGCTGGAAGGAGAAAGGGCGTGTGCCGCAGTTTTACGATTACAGCGGCTACGCCATCCTTGGTATTAAACCGGCTGATGATTCGGCAATCATCATGGAGTTAAATAGCAAACAAACAAGCAAGGAGGGAGAACGAGAACAAATGGATGAGAACATGAAGAATGAACTGACCGAGATCATCAATTCTGCCGTTGTCGAGTCCAACTCTAAGTGGGACGAGTATATTGCCAAGGTTCAGGAGAAACAGGCTGAAATTGACCAACTGAGAGCCGACATTGCAGAGAAGGACGCGGAGATTGAGCGTCTGCACGCTGACTTCACTACTGCTGAGGCAGCTCGTGCGGCTCAGGAGGCTGGTCTTGCTGAGGCCAACGCGAAAATCGAAGCGATGGAGAAGGAGAAGGCGCTGAATGAGCTGAACTCCGCTCTTGAACCGTATACCGCCGAGCAGCGTGAGATTGCTAAGGCCGAAATTGAGGCTTATCAGGCTGACCCGGCAAGCATCGAGATTAACAGCATCATCGGCAAGATTTGCATGGAGATGGTTCGTAAGTCTCGTGAGCAGAAAGTGAATGAAATCAATTCTCAGATCGACGTTTTTTCTATCGTCGAAGATTCTAATGGCTCTGACGAGTCCGAAGACGCTTCTGTCTTTTAATTAAAAATAGGAGGAATTTACCATGAAATACAAGACTATTGGCGCTTTTAAGGGCGTGCAGAACGTCCCGTATTGCAAGGCCGCTGCTGACATGGCTGTCGGCATGGGCGTTATTCTTGACCGCGTTGCGAAGAGCGCGAAGCTCCCGGCGAACGCCGACGAGGCTAAGGGTTGCTTCCGTATCGTTTCCAACATCAATGATCGTCCCGAAGCACACAGCTTTGAGGATTCTGTTGCCGTGCTCAAGGATGAGTATGTCCGTGCTGATGACCTGACCTCGGTTGCCAACCTTGAGATTGAGTTCGCGGCTCCTGAGATTACGACCGAGTATTCTGAGCTGGCCGTGGCTGACAAGCTCGTGTTTGGTGTCGGCGGCAAGCTGGAAAAGGCTACTTCTGTTGACGGCTACAAGGTCTACTTTGAGATTATCGGCCTGACTGCGTATCGTGGCGCTGGCGTCCTCGCGGTCATCCGCGTCGCCTAAGCGGAACTAAATTGATTGGAGGATGAAATAATGAACAGTGTTTTTGAAATCAATACTGTGAACAACGTGACTGACGTTGCCACTGACCGTGTGAAAAAGACCTCTCCTATCGTTGAGGTTTTCTCTGCTCTTGCCTCTGGCAAGACTCCCTCTGTTGACGGAAAACTCGTTGACAAGGCTGTGAATGAGATTAAGGAAATCAGCTCTCGTGCGATGGCTAACGATCCCGTGGCCGTCTCTGAGATGAACGCGATTATTCGCTTTGCTATCGAGCCGAAGCTGCTTGAGCGTATTCGTCTGTTCGACTTCATGGGTTCGTTTAAGCGCATCGGCTTCAACGAGGCTCCGTATATGAAGACCTATAACTACGAGAGCGTTGATAGCCGCTTCCAGGCTTCTAGCGGCGATGTGCCGTTCGCGGCTCTGAACTACCGTGAGTACCCGATTGCCACCCAGTGCATCTCTGGTGGCTTTGCGGTTGACTATCGTGAGCTTCAGTCCGGCAACTTTGACGGTTCTGTTGCTGAGGGTATGGCTCAGGTGCAGACTGATATGATGAACAAGGCTACTTACTATGTCATCGCCAAGCTGTATGACGCGCTGAAGAATGCCAAGGGCGTGAAGCACTTTGCTGAGTCTAGCGGTATTGCCAAGACTGCTGTTGACGATATGCTGAAGGTCATGCGTCGTTATGGCAAGGTTGCTATCTGCGGCGACTACTCTGTCGTGTCGCAGCTCAACGGATTTGCTGGCTTCCAGACAGTCGATGCCAAGACTGTGCGTTTTGGCTCTGAGGCTCTGACCGATGAGATCAACAAGACTGGCCTTATCTCCATGTACAATGGCGCTGCTGTTGTTGAGACGCCTAACGCTCTCAACTGGACGAAGCTGAATGCGGACAAGAGTTCCTACGAGCTGTATATGCCGGAGGGTCTTATGTTCTTCATTCCGAAGGGCAATGTGTCCCCGCTTCAGATTTTCCAGCGTGGCGGTATGACCACGATGACCGGCGAGGATATCGTGACCCGTCAGCATCTTACCCGCTTCGACATCGAGATTGGTGCTGGCGTTGCTGAGGGTATGGAAGACCAGATTGGCCTCCTGTCCGACACTAACTTTGCGGTTCCGACCCTCTAATCTTTTGGCCGTTTAACGGCCGTTCATTCAATGCGCGGGGCAAATAGTCCCCGCGCAAATTTAATATTAAGGTGGATATTTCTTAATGGCAAAAAACAATGTGCGCGTGAATAATCTTTGCGATTGGCCGCTGTATTTTTCGAGAATTGATGGCGTCGGCTCTGTTATGATTCCTCGCAAGGCAAAGAATTTTGCTCTGCTGTCTTTTGATGAGGTTCAGTCCCAGATTCAGGTGGACAATAAAATGTTCACTGGCGAGGACGGTCTTGGCAACCATGCAAGAATCCAGATTGTCGATGAGGCGCAACGTCGTGAGCTTTTTGGCCTTGACGAAAGTGTGCCGCTGGATCCGGTTCAACTGGACGCCGAGGCGGTTAAGGGTCTGCTTGCTATCAATACAAAGGCAAAATTTCGGGCGCGGCTTAACGAACTTGTGAAGACAAACGCCGAGAAAAAGACACTGCTTGCATTGGCGGAAGAAGTTGGTTCTGATAGCGTGGCAGCGTGGAAGGTTGATGCTCTGCGAGAACTGGCATCGACCGCATCGCTGTAAGATTTCCGCTTAGAAAGGCGTGGTGTTGATGGTGAAATTTGAAGATGTGGAAGTCCAGTTCCATTCAATGCCGCAGACAAAATTCGATATTCCGGAAGGGCTGGAAAGGGAGTGGCTTTTGACGGCAGTGACCGACTATGAACTCAACGTCGGCATTGACCTTGGCTACGACCCTGACACTGGCGAGTTTTCTGGTAATGTCGATAAGCTGGTCGTGAGAACGCTCGCCCAGATGATGTATGTCTCGTATCTTCAGCGCGAACTCAGCCGAGTCATGGCGCTCAATGGTATCTACGGCAAGGATGTTACGCTTACTGGACAGGATGCGACAAAGCGTGTGACCAAACAGGAATTGGACGATCAGATTTCTCGTGTCGAGTCACTTCTGCACCGTCAGAAAACACCTGCCTATCATTGAGGTGGCCTATGTCTGAAGAATCAAAGAGCTGGTACAAGATGATCCGGCCGCTTTTTAATAGCGGATATGAGGACGACGAATTTTGGGCATACGGCCAAGACGGTTTCAATGAAGTGCTCGATTCCTTTATCGGAAGCGACGTTGAGATATACGATAAGAGTGTTGCGAAGACGCCCAAAGCTGTTCGCGCTATCATTCAGAACGTAACCGGTGATGCGCAGAGCAGTACGCTTGTCCGGCAGATTCTCTGCAACATTGGTGTACTGCATTGCGGCCAGTACATCAAAGCAAATGGCGCATGGTGGATGGTAAACTCACTTCCTGACAACAACCGCATTTACGAGAAGGCGGTTCTCTGGAAGTGCAAATACACGATTCATTTTGTGTCGCCTCTGACCGGCAAGATCGTAGATTACCCGGTGTACTGTTTGAACTCTACGCAGTACGGCACGGGCGAACGTCCGAAGACCAATATGACGGTTGGTGACGCGCAGCATCTTGTGTATGTGCCCATGAACGAGGAAACGGTTTTGTGCGATACGTCACTGAGAATTATCATGGACAGAAATCGCGCAAATCCGACCGTGTTCCGTGTGACGCAGGTAGACGCGACATCTTATGCTGTCGGCGATGAATATGCGGATGACGGTATCCTTCAGTGGTCTGTCATCGAGACGCAATTCAATGAGGCTACAGACAGCAAAGAAAATATGGTTGCTGACTTTGTAAAGGCAGAACAAGGCGATGATTCGTCTGGCGGCACTGATGCTTATACGCTTCTGCTTGTCGATTGTGACGGGGATAATCTGCTTGCTGTTGGCGAGAGCAAAAACATTGAAATCGTATTTAAAAATGCAGGCGGAGTTGATGCAGACATCTCCGTGCTGAATGTCGAGCTTGTGTCCGGTACGGATGCCATCGAGTCCTTTGACGTGCTCGGCAGAAAAATCATTCTTGATGCTAAGCCTGATAAGGCAAATGTGGGGGAGACTGTCGTTGTGCGTGTGTCAAATGAGGCACATAGCATCAAGGCAGAAATCAAGATTGATATTGTGAATATGTAAGGGAGGTGCGTGCGATGCCGCATTTTGATGCAATGATCCAGCAGAAGCAGAAATTGCGTGAAGCGATTTTGAAAAATCAAAAGGTGTGTGACCTGCTTGTCAATACTGGCAATAACGTGGAAAATTTCGACCATGTTAAGCTGGGCAGTAAGAGTCCTGCGGCAAAGCTCGTAAAGACGCACTTCTATATCCCGGACACGACAACTGTGGATGGGAATTATATCACGATGCGCAGTCGCGTGGTTTATGCCGATACGGACGTCGTAAAAGAAGTGGCGATTATCGTCTATGTCATTTGCAACCAAGACCAGATTGATCTTCTTCAAGGGTCACGGGCGGATTTGCTTGCAGACGAAATCGACCAGATTCTTAATAACGGCGATACGCCGCTGTTTGGGTACGGCGGCATTAAAATCGGAGTGGCGGAAGAGGTGCAGTTTAACAACGGCTATTACGGCTGGGAGATTCCTTTCTCCACTCATGAGATGAACCGGAGGGCAGAACTTCTGTGACGGACGATCTTAAAATCTTTCGTGGCGGCGACTACGAAATCAACTCAAAGATAACGCTTCATCAACCGACGCTTGGGGAAATCAGCGATTATGGTGAAAAGGAGTATTTCGGACTTGTCCGGACGATTTGCTCCACACCCGCTGACCATAAGGTAGAGATTTATGAGAATCTAGGTATCTACTGGGACGCTGTTGATGAGTTTGAGTTGTTCGTGCAGTTGTCGATTGCGTTTCGTGAATCAAATATGAGCATCTTATTTGGTGATTTGGACTGGGCGTCATTTGTGCCAGCCATCAATCCGAATACAAAAGAAATTGTGTTGAGGAACAAAGATGGCGTGGTAATTGACCGGGCGATCCACTTTTTAATTACGGATGCTCTGCGAAAAATGCACTGCTTTGAAAAGAACGTCGATGTCGGATACGATGATTTCACAAAAGACGCAATGATAGAAGATGAAAAGGATGAACGGGAACTGGCGGCTAGGAAGCCGTACAGTTCTTTTTTATTGCCTTTAATTTCATCGCTGACGAATTGCGCTGAGTTCAAGTACCGGCATGATGATGTCTGGACGTTGCCGATTGGTGCGTTCATGGACTCTGTGCGACGGATTCAAAAGCGTGTTAACTACGACAATCTTATGCATGGCGTTTATAGCGGCTGTGTAGAAGTGAAAAAGATAAAAAAAGAAGAATTTAACTGGATGGGAGAACTGAAATAGTTCTCCTTAATTTTGTGTTTGAAAGGATGAGATATTATGTTCAACGCGAACACCTTCGTTATTGATAAAGTGCGTCGTGTGACTCAGGTCAATCTTGAGACTGGCCTTGTTGACTGGACGCTTACCAGCATCGAGAGTCCGTCCATCGAGTTCACCGGCGAGTCCACTGACAAGACCGATGCTCAGGGCGTGCTTATCGCTCGTTTTGATACCGCTAAGGGTGTGAACTTCTCTGGCGAGGGTTCTCTGCTGTCGATGCCGATGATGGCCGCGCAGCTCGGCACTGAGGTGCAGGTTGGCTCTAGCACTGCCAAGGTTACTGGCAAGACCTTTGAGATCCTGAAGGTTGATGGCGGAAAGGCCACCATGACGCATAAGCCGAAGGTTGCTCCGACTGTCGTTTACAAGATCACTTCGGACAAGAACATTGAGTCTACCATCGAAGTTGGCTCTGGCACGGATAAGGCTTCTATCGCTGAGGCTGTTATCACGCTGCCCACTGCTTTTGAAGGCACTCAGATTGGTGTGCTTTATGAGTACGAGGCCGAAGATGCAATCAAGGTCACGGATGGCTCGGAGAATCATGCTGAGGCCGCTGAGTACATCGTCGATATTCTTGCTTGCGATGTCTGCAATGCTTCTGTCAAGCGTGCCGGTTCCATCGTGTTCCCGAAGGCCAAGATTGATAACAACTTCTCTATCGACCTGACTACTGAGGGCACGCACCCGTTCTCCTTCAGCGCTCTGAAGGATTACTGCTCTGACGATGAGGAACTGTGCTACGTCCTCTTTAATAAGTAATCGGAGAACAAATTATGCAGAGACGTTGCAAGGTCTGCGGCGCGGTCTACGAGACGTGTTACTCGTGCGAGAAGCAGCGTAGCTGGCGCGTCCATACTGACACCGCAGACCACTACTACATTTTCACTACGCTGATGACATACGAGTATGATCGTGATGCCAAGAAAGCGTACCGCGCACTGCGCAAGCGCGGCGTAGATTTTATGCACACGAGTGTGTATGAACCGACTGTAGAAATTCTGCTGGACGAAATCTACGAGAAAAATAACGCTGACAAGGCGAAGAAAATGCGCACTACCGTTGAACTTGGTGTCATTGATGATAAATCGGCTCATGATGTTGAGGCAAAGACGGATTAAGTTAAGGAAGGGAGGACGAATGTCCTCCCTTTTTCTGAACTTTCAGATTGGTGGTGAATACGATAAAGATTTTGGCGGTAGACCAAGCGCGTCATGGGGCATGGGCGATGTTTAATTACGAGTCAAAAGAACTGATTGGGCATGGCACATGGTCGTTTGACAACAAAAAATATACATTTCCGAAGGCGGTTAGAAATATCGAGGTACTGATAGAAAATATCATGAACACGCAAGGAATTGATGCGGTTTTCTACGAGGACATTCAGTTGCGTGTAAACGCACAAGGCTTTAAGAGACTCGCACAGTTGCAGGGTGTACTCATCAATCTCGCAGAGAAAAATGAATACCTTTATGATTTGGTTCAACCGTCGCAGTGGCAGAACTACTGCATGGCACGTGGCAGAAGTGAGAAAGAGATCAAAGCCAAAGTCAAGCAATTGGAAAGTGCTACGCACAAGAAGCAGTCTAAAGTTCTTTCCATACAGGCTGTAAACGACTTGTTTGGCATTGAGACTGAGAACGACAATCTGGCCGACGCGTGTTGTATCGGCTGGTATGTAGTAAACAACATTCCTATTAAAATCAAGGAGAAAACTTTATGAAAAAATCCGCCGATTTCATTGACCTGTTGGGTCTTGACGATGTAGAGAACATTCTCGGAGAACAGCTCCCAGACCCCGGACTGCTTGAATATTATCGTCGCCTCAAAGACCGTGAAATTCTTTGGAATGACGATGTTGACGAAAGTATGATTGATGTGTCGATGTGTATTCGCAAGTGGAACATCGAGGACAAAGGCAAGTCGGTTGATGAACGCAAGCCCATTAAGATTTTCATTAACTCAGATGGCGGCGATCTCAATACCATCATGAACGTTGTTGACATGATTGAGCTGTCTAAGACGCCCGTTATTACGATTGCGCTTGGCAAGGCGTATAGTGCCGGTGGTCTGCTCCTGATGGCAGGTGATACGCGGTACATTTTCAAGAATACGAGTTGCCTGATTCACGATGGTTCGTCTGGCATTTACGGTACGACAGGCAAGATGTTGGACAACCTTGAGTTCACGAAAGGGCTTGAGAAGCGTATTCGAGATTATATCATTACGCACACGAGTATTCCGGGCGATCTGTACGACAGTAATTATCGTCGTGATTGGTTCTTGTTCTCGGATGAGATGATTCGCTACAACGTCGCGGATGAAATCATTGAAGACATCGACCTAATTTGAGGTAGATATGGCGAAGAAGAATACGACTATGAATATCGGCGAGGCTCCGATTACGCTTAATGAGCATCCTTTTTACGGGCTGAAGCTGGATAAAGATCAGGAAGCGTTCCGCGATGCTATCTGGGATGAAAGTAAGCGTATTGTGTTTTGCAATGCGAAAAGCGGTTCTGGTAAGACGCTGATTGCTACGGCTACGGCGAACCTGCTTTGTGCGCACAGTTTGTATAGTGGCATCGTGTACGTTGCCGCGCCCACGCAGGAGCAGAAACAAGGCTATCTTAAAGGTACTATTGAAGAGAAGTCTGAACCGTATTTCGAGCCTTTTTATCAGGCGCTTGATAAAATCGGGGTTAACCTGAATACAGCATTCATGGATGGTGGTCAGAACGAGAAATGCGGCATGGCTTACATTGAGTGTGTGACGCACACATTTCTGCGCGGCGTGAACTTTGAAAACAAGGTGGTTATCATCGACGAGTCGCAGAACTTTTATTATGACGAATTGAAAAAGGTTCTGACGCGAATTAACGACAACTGCAAGACTATCGTCATTGGGCATGACGGTCAGATAGACCTCTACTCGAATCCTGAGCGTAGTGGGTTTGTCGGTTACATGGATTGGTTCGATGGTGACTCACGTGTTGCGGTCTGCAAATTAACGAAAAATTATCGCGGGTGGGTCAGCCAGCACGCAGATGATTTTGACTTTGCGGCGATGTACGACAAGAATTAAAAAAACTAACTATTGTTGAGGTAATTTTAATATATGAAGAAACTTTCTGTTGAAACGATGAGGAAGTATATGAAAACGAAAGAGCCGCAGAAGTCTGTCAAGGTACATTACGAATTTGACGGTGCGGAGTTTGATGTTGAGGTGCGAACGAGCCTGTCTTGCGCGGAGCAGTCGGCTTTTATCAGTCGCGTTCTTGCCGGATGCTTTGATGACAGTGGCAATTTCCGGCCTGAGTATTTCGACCCGATGTTCCACGCGACTGTGCTTCAGATGATGACCAACGTTCCGCCGATTCCGATTCGTGGTGCTGCCAACGATGATGGCGAGAAACTGCTTGATATTGACGCGATGGACGAGCTGTATGACGCGCTGGCTCTTGAAAACGATGAGGCAACTGAGGATTTTTGCGGCTTCATTGGGTATCTGTATGGCCTTTGTGACAATGCTGCGGAATATCGTCGCGCTCGTAATCTTGCCAACTCCGGTGTGACCGGAGACTTGTCTGCGATTGTCAGCGGCGTTCGCCGCTTCGTAGAGTCGCTTGTTGACAAGGTGGAGAGCGTGAACACGGAAGAACTGCTTACGTATGCCGGGCAGTTGGCAGAACTGACTCGTGGCATGAATGCTGAAGGCGTTGCGGATGCTATGCTTCGACTCTATAAATCCGAAGAGAACGAGTAACAACTGCCGCCTGTCGCCAGCGGCGTAAAAGAGTGCGACTTGCTTACGATCGCCGCCTGTCTGAGTGCGGCGAATAAATTCAGACTTGCAACGGGAGCACCATAAGGTGCTCCCGTATTTTTAATTTGATTGGTGGTGGGTGCTACGAATATCAAAGAGGCGCTTGCTCATGCGAACAAGCAATTAAAACCCAAAATCGACTCCGCGCTTTCCAGAGAGGTATATCAGGTTGTCGTAGATGTAGAAGCATTCTCCATCAATGAAAAGGTCTACGATACATATAGACCTATCATGTACGAGCGACGTGGCGACATGGGCGGTCTTGCTGATAAAGGCAACATCATAATGAAAGGCGGAAAGGCCACGAATGGTGTGTTACGCGTTATCAATATAACTGATCCCAATCCGGGAGGCACGCTTAATCGAGATCGGGTTACGGTTGGTAAAAGTCTTCCGGAACTAATTGAGTACGGCAATAACAACCGTTGGGGCTATAAATATGATTTTCAGTCTAAAGGAGCATATATGAACCCAAGGCCATTTACTGAGGCTACGATTCGGCATCTTCGATACGTTGGCTCTCATGTTTTGGCTCTGCAAAATGGTCTAAAGCGTCAAGGTGTCAAGTCGAGAATAACTGGCAACTCTGATGAAAAATTGGACGATTTATTTTTCTAATAAGGTGGTGATTCGATGAGCGATGAATTGGAAGTTGTCGTAACAAGTGTACTTGAGGCAGATGAAGAAGCGTCATCAAGACGGATAGCAGCACAACTGCCAAGCATCTCCGACAAAGTAAATCAGTCAAGCAAAATCAAAGTCGGAATCGCGCTTGACGATAGTGCAGTTAGTGCGCAGGCAGGTGCATTTGTACAAAAAATCAATCAAAAGGTCGCCGCCAATAAAGTCGGCGTCAAGTTGGGGATAGACCAAGAGTCGATTGCAAAATTGCAAACGGAACTTGGTAGCCTGCACGTCGATTCGTCAATTACGAATAGCATGGTCGAGCAAATCGACAAGATGGGCATTCGTATTGATAGAGTTAGTGGTAGTTGGAAACAGGTAGCTGATAGTGAACGCCAACTTTTAGCGTTAACAATTCAGGGGACAGATGAGACTGGTAAGGCTGTTTCTTATTTGCAGACGTATGATGCGGAAACACAAGAAATCAGCACAACGATGACAAACGTTACGCTCAATTTGGAGCAACAACGTAAGTCTGCTGCGGCATTAGCCAAGCAGGTCGAAAAAGACAACCAGTCTCGCTTGAATTTTCTCTCAAAACAGCAAATTGAGATAAATAAAATCAATGCTTCTTACACTGGCCAGAGTTCGCAGAAACCGATTGTTGATCCGACGAGACTTGAATCGTTTGGTGCTAAGGTTACAGAAATCAATAACAAAATTGCTGCACTTAAAGCTGCAAGCGGTGCACTGAGTGGAGAGCAACAGAGAGAGATCGTCGAACTCATTGCCAATGCAAAAGCGCTTGGTGAAGCGTATCGTACATTAGAGCGCGCTCCGACAAAGTTACGCACGAAAGATGTTGTGACGATTCGAGATGAGGAATTGTCCAAGTTAGATGCCTATAAAACAAAACTCGCAAATGTGGGCAATTTGACGCAAGATTTTGCATCCAGAATTGATAGGCTTCATAACGAGCTGAGTGGGGCTTCGGATGGAGCCGCATTGACAAAATATCTTAATCAATTTAGCACTCTGAGTGCTGAGGTCAAGAGTTTTGATGCTCAGGTCACTGGCGTTATTCAGAAATACGATTCCTTGCTTTCAGCTCGTGGCAGAGCTACGCAAATAAGCAAGAAGATGACCAGAACGAGTCGTGGGACTGAAGAGTATCAGATTATGGCGACGGAGCTGGCTCGTGTTAAAGCAGAGCAAGCAAAAATTACGCAAGAAATCACGACTCAAGCTCATCTTGCGCCAGAAGTCGTTGCTGCTGCAAAAGCGCGATCACAGCATAACGAAAAGATTATCCAACAAAACTATGAACTCGCTATTGCAGAAGGCAGAGTAAAAGATGCTGTTACGATTATCAATAACGAAATGGCGTCAATGCCTCAAAAAGTTGCAGAACTTCAGGCACGGTTTTCAGCTCTTGCAAATCCGACTACGAGTCTCGCTACTAATATAGCGAAGTTTAAAGAACAAATCGTTTCTGTAAATGATAACGATGGACAAGATAAAGTCGCTGCTTATGAAAAGCTTCTTCAAATTTTAGAGGACTGCACGTCCGAGGTAACACATCTTGAAAAATTGTCGAGGCTTGATGTTGCCGATTCTCGTTTTGAGTCTGGGCTTGCAAAAGCAAAGCAAGACCTAATCACAATTGAAACAAAGTGGAGCGCGCTTAAAAACGACCCCGGTCTTAACGAACAACTCAACCAGTTAAAAGTCAGCCTTGGCCGTGTAAACAGTCAGGCTGATTTCTCAAAATGGAAAGCTCAACTCAGTACATTCCGCGCTGAGGTCAAAGCTGCTGGCAAAGACACGTTGTCGTTCGGCGATGTTCTCAAGAACAATCTCTCCAAAGTTTCTCAGTGGATTGGCGCAACGACTATTATCTTTAAGACGTGGCAAACCATTAGAGATGGCTTTGATGCTGTCAAAGAACTCGACAACGCGCTTATCGATCTCAAGAAGACTACGCACGCGACGGAAGAACAGTATCGTAGTTTCTATTATACAGCGAACCAAACTGCAAAGGAACTCGGAGCGTCTACTAAAGACATTATTCAGCAGACATCTGATTGGGCAAGACTCGGTTATTCGCTGGATGATGCGACTACGTTGTCTCGCAATTCGGCCATCTTCTCTGCGGTATCTGAGGATTTGGATTTGACTGAAGCCACAGATGGCCTTGTCAGTATGCTGAAAGCGTTTAAGGAATTGGATGCCGACGATTCTCTTGATGGAATCATCTCTAAGATAAACGAGGTTGGCAACAATTTTGCTGTGTCAAATGCCGACATTGTAGAGGCTCTGACTAGATCGTCTTCTGCAATGGCTGCGGCAAATAGTACGTTCGAGCAAACGGTTGCACTGGCAACCGCTGCAACGGAAATTACGAGAGATGCATCTCAGGTTGGTAACGCGCTGAAGACGATTTCAATGCGTATTCGAGGGTATGATGAGGAAACAGAGACATTTTCAGATGACCTTAAAACTATCAGTGGTGACATTGCAGACCTGACAAAGGTCGCAAGCAACAATAAGCAAGGCATCAGCTTGTTTGAGGTTGATGATCCCAACACTTATCGTGCGCCATATGAAATTCTGAAAGACATTGCTGACATTTGGGATGAAATTAGCGATAAAAATCAAGCGAAGTTGCTTGAAAAGCTATTTGGCAAGCAGCGTGCTCAGGTCGGTGCTGCAATTATCTCGAACTTTAAGCAAGCAGAAAAGGCTATGGACGCTATGGCCGGTTCTGCTGGCAGCGCGTCAAAAGAGTTGGAGCGTGCCCAAGACTCCATCGTATTCAAGTTGAATGCGCTGAAAGAAACTTGGGTTGGTGTCGCTCAGAATCTTTATGATACGCGAACGATTAAGAATGTAATTGACCTCTTGACGGGTATGTCTGGTATTATCCAGACAATCACGAAGAGCCTTGGAACGCTTGGCACGGTATCTGCCGGTGTCCTTGGTGTTCAATTTATTCGTTCTGTGGGTAGACCCAAAATGACGGGTTCTCATGATGTGCCCACATATGCTCTGGTGGTGACACGGAACGAGCTTGCAGCGTGAGTTGCAAGTGAGGGAGCATTGGCAAAACAGCCGAAATTGGCCGAAAGGCGGGTGGTTTTGTAATTCCACTCCGGGAACCGAAAGGAATCCGCAGCGAAGCTCATGTTCGCATGAGAACGTTCAGAGAGTATAATGGCTGCACGGCTCAATGAGTCGTGAAGGGGTATTCCAAATCAGCGCGAAAGCGTAAAAATTACAGGCGGGTCACGCCGTCGACCAAAATAGTGATATAGTGAGTCGCTGAAGCATTGCTTCACAAACGCACGAGCCGTCTGCTGGGACAGACGGCTCACAAACTGGCAGAGAGACGTTGCTGGTAACAACATTTCTCTGAATGCCTGATGAGCCATCTGTTGCCGCAGGTGGCTCATCTAAATAAAGGATAGGTGTAACTGGTGGTATTGAACGATGCGTATGATGCAAGCGTGTTTGACAAAAGCGTTTGTGACGGGTATGAATCTGCATGGGCAGAATTCGAGAAGTTGGTTGAGATCGGCGTTGCGTCTAGGCGCGGATGCCAAATAGAATCCGTGCAAAAGAACGCGATTTGTGGCAATGTTTAGGTGTTGTATGATAGAAAATGAATATAAGTGGTTCTTGACTAATTATTCCGATTTATTTAAAGAGTATGGTGATTCTTTCCTTGCAATAAAAGATGAAGCTGTGTTGGGGACATATAGTTCCTATGCTGACGGTGTAATGGAAACGTCTAAAAACGAGAAATTGGGAACTTTTATTGTCCAGAAATGCAATGGTGACGAATCTGCCTATACAAATTATGTCGCTAATGACATATGCTTATAGTATGGGCTTTGTGTTAATTGAAGTGGTTGACCAATCAAACATAATAATGGTATAATGAATACACAAGACGGCATGTAATAACAAAAATCTCGAAAAATCCCATTATGGTGTTGACAAATTATAGGAAGGCTTGTAAATTGTAATTGTAACACTTAATGAGGGGGATTTTGGGATGAGTCTGGTCGATATTTTCGCAGGAAAAGTCGTTAGCAAAATGAATGCCAGTATTCTGCCTGAGATGAGGCTTGAATCTTGTTCACGGAAATTTAAAAGGTATTCTAATCTTGTCGCGGTTTTTATGTTTATCTCTCCTATTGGGTTGTCTTTGCTGTATTCGTTGTTGGATTTAAGCAGCAGGTCAACTCAGTCTTGGATAAACGGCATGGCAACCGTTTGTGTTATTTGTATTGGTGTTTTTCTTTGGTTTTTGCAACTAGTATATGATAAGGCAACTGCGATGTTACAAGAGCCTGAAAAGCATTTGCGAGAGGATTATGATTTTTTCATGTCGACAGCAATGACGATGTTTGACAAAGTAAAAGAAGGTGACACGTCGCTTGAATCTCTTGCAAATGTATGTGCCAGTGGTATTGTGAGCAGTTGTCAACATCGTTCTAATGGTTCTAGAGGCTTCGCCGTATATCTTTATGAGTATGACAAGGTAAACAAAACTGTACAACTAATCGGTGCTAGTCAAGATGGAGCTGTATCTAGGTTATTGGATAATCCTTTGTTTGCATATGGATTATCAAGGCCGTTGTATATTGAAGACCCTCGTATTAGGGATTGCTATTTTTCTTATTGTTTGAGAGAGAACGAGAAAAACGGATCAGAACAGCCGGATGCACCAAAGCGCTACATCCTATCTACATGGGAAGAAATGCTCAAGTATTATCACTGGACAGGCTGGGCGAATCTTGATAAGAATAGCTATCTCAAAGCGAGAGATAAGGAGTCTTGTCGGCACGCTCAATTCTTGTACAATCAGTATATGGCAATCCCGATTATGAATACAGATACTAATATCAGTGGGCTAATTGAAATTATCGCATATTTTGACGCTGTTATAGATTCGCCAGAAATACTTCAAAAGGAATATGCAAAAATATCAGGGGTGTATCGGCGTATGGTCGGTGTTGTGTATGAGATTGCAGATATTAAAGAGGAGGTGTATCAATGAAAAGACGGACACGATCAATGCCTAATGGAAGCAACAAAAGTCGTGCTGTGAAAGTTGTTTCTCAGGTCGGGCAAACTCGTAGTGGGTATAAGATTTTTGTCAATATGGACGTCACTGATGAACAACTCCGAACCGTTAGGGAACGGCAAGCAGAATCTGCTAGGACATTGGCAGACATCCAAAGAAACTATGATAGGCTGTCAGGTAATGCTCAAAACGCGAAGATGAAAGCCTATGGAAGTTCCGATTAACATTTAGAAAACACAAATAAAAAGGCGAGGCCAAACGGCCTCGCCTTTGTCATCAAAACTTACTGCCACAATTATTGCATTTCCACGTCTTCCCACAATCTCCAAGTCCATAAATTCCCACCAGCGCTATTTTTGCAGCCTTCTTCATCGTGGTCAGTCGCGTGAGATTTTCAGAGCCGCAGATGGGGCATTTGGGTACGTGTTTTGGACGTGAAGTAGTTTCGGGTTCTTGAGGAAAGTAGAAGTTCTCGATTCCGCCGTATTGTTTGAAGTATTCTATACTTTCTTCGGATTCTGGGTACATTAGCGCATAATGGTATTTATACGAATCCGATTCGGTGTCTAGTTGTGACTTGTCAAATATTGTTTCAAATACGTGTCTGTTGGCTGCGTGTTTTGCTAGAATTTTTGCAGACGCGATCCAACCACTCGGCCACCATGTTTCTGTCTTGTAGTTTGAATAAAATAGCTTGTTGTATTCTTCGCAGGTCATATCTAATTCAATGTATGGCACACCACATTCACATCTGTCGAAGCAGGTTAGTTTCTTAGGATCAGATATGAGCTTTTTTCGTTCTGCTATTGACGGCGTTCGTATATCTGCACATCTTGGGCACGTTACAATCTTGGGGGAATAACCACAATATGGACATTTGTGCCCCGGAACCCATGCACGCTTGCATTGTGGGCACACGTCTCCTGTTAAGTGGCGTCCGATATTGCTAACGACGTCTTCCCATGCCATAGTCTCACTTCCTTTTGTATTAGTTATTAAGATTACCATGTTTTCTCTTATTTGTCAACTCGCACATTAGTTTGAAACGATATAATGTTTGGTCGACATTATATCGTAATGATTGGCATCATTTAAAGTATTAAAAAATGCGAAATCGCAAATAGAGGCTCTTAATAACGAATACGCGGATAAGACGCCAAATGTCTCTGGGGGGACGGCTGTTGTTGATGAAGTTGATACGGCTAAGGTAAATGAATATACTGCTGCTTTGGCTGGCTTGTCTAAGGAACAACAGGAATTGTTGTTAAGCACAACGGCACTTACAAAGGCGGAGCGCAATAATGTTCAGGCAAAACTTGACGAGTTGCGAAGTACAAACGAGCAAAAGTTGGCCTTTGTCGCTAAGAAGTACAACCTTGATAAGGTTACTATTGCCCAGCAACTTGGTATTGAGGCTGACAAAAAATATGCTCAGGCCGAAATAGAAGCGAGGATTGCCGCGTCTGATTTTGGAAAGTCCCTGTCGAAACAACAACAGAAGCAAATGGCCGCTGAGTTGGCTACCAGAAGTCATTCCGCCTCTCTTAAAGAGTGGGCTGCCAATATGGCACTTTCTGTTAAGGCTGCTGCGAAGAATTTTATTACCAGTCCTATGGCAATCATTTCTGCCATCACAACGATTGCCTCTGTTGGCATCAATGCGATTCGCAATGCTCAAGAAAAAGCAAAACAGGCTGCTGAGGAAAACGAGCAAAAGGTCAATGACGTTGCTAGTGCCGCGAACGATCAGCGTGAACAACTGAACGACCTTATTGCGCAGTACAGCAAACTTGCTTCTGCCGGTGATTTTGATTCGTCCTCTCGTGAGCAAGCCCGAAGCATCCAAGACCAGATCACAGAGTTGGTTGGCTCTCAAGCGAACAACCTTGACCTTGTGAATGGCAAGTTAGATGACGAGGTTTCCAAGCTCAAAAATATCTCTGCTGAACAGGCGAAACAGAATGCAAATGCGCTTCAGACGAAGGTGGAAAGTGCCACAAACAAGTACAATCAAGGTGCTCTTACTGAGGGCGCTGGCACTAAAACGATTGACAATCCGTATTCTATGGGAGCGGATATCGAGCTTGCAAATAGCAAGGCTCTGAATGAGGCACTTAAAGAAGCTAGTTATTCTGGTAGCGCTCTACTGGATGTCAACAACAAGATTGACGTGAGCTGGGCGGCAATGAACAAAGATGCGGCCGGTATGGTCGATATCTATAAAGAAATTCAAGATACGCTTTTAAGTTCGGATGAATGGCGTAGCTCGGATGAGAACGAGAACTCTCAGCTCTTGAATGACATCCAGAGTAAAATTGATCTCTATCAAAGTATCGTTGATGAGTATAATTCGGCGGTTGCAAATCAGATGCAGAATGATGCTGTCATTAAAATATCTGATATGCTCAAGGAAATGACGGTCAATTCTCAAGAGACGTTCGATTCCTTTATCGCGTCTATCAACAACATGGCGGGTGCGTCAGATCAGTATAAGCAATATCTGACTGAAGTGGCCAATCAGACCTTCCCGCAATATGCCGATGCGGCTCAAAATGCAACGAACGCGACTGACTCCTTCAGCGCTGCCATGTCCACCGTCAAGGATGTGATGAGCGAGGCATCGTCTACGTCTATTGATGCTGCGAATAAGGCTGAGGCAGATGCCATTAGAGAAGAAACTGCTGCGCTTGAGGCATCCAATAATGAACTTCAAAAGCATATTGATAACCTGCAAAATGCCAATGATAAACGCAGCACTCTTGCGATTTCGGACTACACAGCCGAAATCGCAAAGAACAATGCGGCGATTGCTGAGAATAACCGGTTGTTGAATAATATGCCAAGCCCGTGGTCTGGCATCCTAAGCACTTTTGACACATGCTCTGGCGTACTTGAGCAAATCGCGTCGATTCAGAATACAGTCGCGGACAGCTTCACAATTTCTGCCGACAAGGCGCGTGAGTTTGCTGAGGCGTATCCTGAGATTCTTGCGAATGCAACCGTATCCGCTGATGGTCAGGTGACGTTGAATCAGGGCGTCGTTGATGCGTTTATCAGCGGCAAACAAGAACAGGTTAATGCGGCCATTGATGCGGAGATTGCAGACCTTCAGGCTAAGAAAGCATCTCTTGAAGGCCAAATGGCGTTTGCTCAGGCCGAACTCGAAATTGCACAAAATGTTGGCGATGGCGAGGGGCAAATTTCCAAGGAAGTCGCTGAGTATCGTATCAATACTGGAAACATAGTGGCTTGTAAATGCAGGTCACGTTCATAGGAATATGTTCGAAAAATAGAAACCCATTGAAATGCTGGGACACCCTAAAGGCAACCGCGCCACAACGTAAGAGTGAACAACTCTAAGCGTGATGGCGACGAAAGTAGAAAGAAGCGGTTGCATGGCGCAAGGTTAAAACCTAAACGCTAGAATAATGGGCAATCAGCAGCCAAGCCTCGAAAAGAGGAAGGTTCAACGACTATCCCGGAAGGGAGTAGGACGGCAAGCGATAGGCCGTCCGAAGTGGTGGGCATCCCATCAAGAAATCTCAAATTACCTCTTGACAAAGAAGGAAAAAGAAGGTAATATGATAGACTTATCCGAAATGCCTAATATTTTGGATATTAAGAGATTTCTTGCGGATGAAGATATAGTCTGCGCCAACGTGAAAGCGTTGGACGGCTTCGGCCGGTTGCGGTGTAGCGAACCGATAAGGAATCTCCCTTATAACTAACGAAGGGAGGTGCAACGATGATTAAGTCTTACAAGATAAGACTATACCCGACGAAAGAGCAAGAAGCTCTAATGTGGAAACACATCGGAGCTTGCCGATACATTTGGAACTATATGCTTGCGTATCAGGAAGAACAATACGCGAATGGCGAGAAGCATTTGTCTGCATTTGATATGATAAAACTTCTGACGCCGTTGAAGAAAGACGGAGAGCATGAGTGGTTATGCGAAGTGTCGAATGCGTCTTTAGGCGTTGTTTGTCGTGATCTTGATAAAGCGTATAAAGGTTTCTTCAAGAAGATTGCGCGTTTTCCGAAATTCAAGAGCCGCAAGCATAATAAACCGAATTACCCTGTAAGAGCAGATGATATGTATTTCAAAAACGGGAATACGGTTCATGTAGCGAAAGTTGGAATGGTCAAATACAAAACAGATTTTGACCTACCGCAAGGTAAAGGGAACAAGTTTACGAATCCGCGAATTTCAAATGTAAATGGCAAATGGATATTATCTTTCGGTATGGAGAGCGAGAACCAAGCGCCTGTGCTGACGGATATTTCAATGGGTATAGATTTAGGAGTAAAAGACTTAGCAATAGCGGAATTTAATGGGACGAAGATCACATATCGCAATATCAACAAAACGTCAAAGATGAAGCGTCTTGAAAGACAGATGCGGCATCTAAAGCGCAGTATTTCCAGAAAGTATGAGCAAAATCGTAAAGGAAATACGTTTGTCAAGACGAACAACATAATGCGAAGTGAAGAACGTCTCAAAAAGATGTATGCACGAATGACCAACATTCGCACGAACTACATCCACCAAACGACGCATGATCTTGTGTCACTGCTCCCGAAAAGAGTGGTGATGGAAGACCTGAATGTAATTGGAATGATGAAAAATCGTCATCTTAGCAAAGCAATTCAGGAGCAGTGTTTTGCGGAGTTCATTAGACAGATGCAGTATAAGTGCGAATGGAACGGAATTGAGTTTGTTCAGGTGGATAGGTTTTATCCAAGCAGCAAGACTTGTTCTTGCTGTGGTGCGATTAAGCACGACTTGAGGCTCAGAGACAGGGTATACGTGTGTGCAGAGTGTGGCGCGGAGATAGACCGCGACTACAACGCCGCTATCAATCTAAGCAGGTATGTAGCCTAAAATGCAGAGGGGCTACAACCTCAAGGTGTCGTTGCACCTTTAGACTGTGGAGCGTCAAACAAACCCAAGTAGTTACGACGAACGGGGACGCTGTGAAGCAGTAAGTTACTGTTAGTTCAACGTAACACAACGGCAAGCACTCATTGACAACGGAGTACAAGAAGCAGATGCATGGCGTCTTGCGGCTGCTGCTATGGCTCAAAACACGGAAGAGTTTGACCGTGTGGCGATGGAAGTTTGTACGGATGTCAATGGGAATTTCAACGCTGCTGCTTATAACGCGGCGCAGTCCATTTATCAGAACATGGCGTCTGGCAAGTCGAGCGTAGCATCTTTTGCAAAGCAATGCCATGAAGCTGCGAAGGCGTTTGCTGGAATTGGCAGCGGCGAAGAAAGAGGTATGGACGCCGTAGTCGGTGGAGCGACAGGCGCTGTATCTGGCAAGTCGATTGATCTCAACCTCACGAGTGGCAGTTTTGACGGGACTAATTACACCTATAAGGCCACCCAAACGTCGCTTGATGATTTTACCTCAAACTTGCAACTTGATATTTCAAAATATCAGCAACAGATTGCTCAAATTGATTCTCAGATTGCGCTTCTTGAATCTCTGAAGAACAAACCGCTTGGTAGCTATGGCAACTCTAGTGGTGGCGGTGGCTCAAAAGGTGGTTCTGGTGGAGGATCTAGCTCTAGCACTAAAGAGGTTGAGGAATACATCGCCAGCATTGACGAGTATCGTGAGGCTTTGGAACGTCTTGCTCGTACTCAGGCAAAGGTTGATGAGATTCAGCAGAAAATCAATCTCTCAGACAATCTCGAAGAGCAGTTGCTCATGCAACAGGTGCTCATTGGAGCATACGAGCGTGAGCAGGATGCGCTTGTCAATCTGAATAATCAGCGCAAGAAAACGCTTGCATCCGGTGCAGAGGAACTGCGCAACATGGGATTTGCGGTTGAGTATAACGCAGAAAAGAACGAGTTCTTTGTGGAGAACATGGAACACGTCAACGACCTTGTTGCGGACAGCGCCGGAGAGTTTGACACGTTGCAAGAGGCGACGAACGACCTCCGCAAGAGTACAGAAGAGCACATCAAGGCGCTCGAAGACCTGAACAAATCCAATCAGGATAGCGCGAATGATTTTGCAGACCTCAAGACGAAAATCAAAGACGCTCGTGAGGAAATTCAGAATCTCCTTGAGACGATGGTCAAGAACAAGTCTGAGGCCGTTGACTCCATTCAGGAAGTGTACGAGACGCTTCATAATGCGGCTGATGAGTACGCTAAGAGCGGGTACATTGCCATTGACACCTTGCAGAGCATTATCGACCTTGGTATGGAGTACGTCGCTTATCTCATGGACGAGAACGGCAACCTTGTCATCAACGAGGAACGTATCAAGAAAGTCATTGCGGCGAGAACGCAGCAGATGGCTGTCGAGACGGCGCTCACTTACGTCGAATCGCTGAGAATCGCAAAGCAAAACGACGATGTAGAGACGATGAATCGGCTGCTGAATGCGACCGAGGAAACGACGAACGCGACGTGGGGATTGGTGTATGCGAACCTTAGTATGCTTGACCTCACAGAGGAACAGCGTAAGGCGGCTCTTGCAAACATCAACGCGCTTCGTGCTCTTGCTGACAGTGCGGTTGATAGCATCGGCAAATCGTCGGATGCCTTGTCGGACAGCCTGAACAACATGAAGGACGGGCTGGATAGCATTTTGGATTACGTCATCTCCATGCTCACTCAGCAAATCAATGACCAAATTGATTCTTTGAATGACATGAAGGACGCTTACTCTGAGATAATTGATCTCAAGAAAGAATCCCTTGAGGCTTCTAAAAATGAGAATGATTATCAAAAAGAGCTTGCGGACAAAATGAAAGAGATGGCGAAGCTCCAAGCTCGTATCGACATCTTGTCGTTGGATGACAGCCGATCTGCACAGGCAGAGCGTGCAAAGTTGATGGAGGAAATGCAAAACCTTCAGAGCGAAATGTCCGAGAAACAAGCCGACCATGCACGTGAGGCGCAGGAAGATGCACTCGACAAGATGAACGAAGCGTATGGCAAGGAAAAGGACGAGGAAATCAAAACGCTTGAGGAAAGTATCTCGTCGTATCAGAAGAAGTACGACATGGCAATAAAGTATATCCAAGAACATTGGGACACGCTTTTTGATGAACTTATCAACTGGAACACTGAGTACGGCAACGACCTGAATGAGACAGTCGTAAAGGCATGGGAGAATGCGCTTGAGGCAGTCAAGAAATATGGCAACTATGTTGATGCTCTTGACCAAGTGAATAAGGACATCGAAAAGAACGATTCTTCTGGCGATGGGTCGAATACTACTATCGGTAAAACGGAGTATGACGATCAGTACACCAACGGAGAGAAGGTTCATGCGATTGTTAAGCAGATGAATGCAAACGCAGAAGCATGGCATACTGCTGATGAGGATGAGCGTAAAAGGCTCGCTGATGATAGTGTCCGGTTAGGAAAAGAACTTGAGAAGCATGGGGTATATGTTTATCGTGATAACTCTGGCACTTGGCGTATAAAGGGGACAGATGAAGAACTGTTCGAGAAATACGACAAGTATAAGTACAACAATGGAATCGGAGAACTTGATGAAGTCGAAACTGTCAAGAATGATTCTGGTAAAAAGTTAAAAAACGGTTGGTTTTATAAGGGGCTTGCCGCTTCCGTGCAGCGAATCAATCGTGGTCAGGCTGCGATGTCAAAATTGTCTGGTAACGGCACGTCAAAACTGTATTCGAACGACGCGAATGCTGCTACAAAGTATGTTTCGACCGATAACAGTCAGACGGTTAATATCGTATTTGGAGATACGAATATCACGAACGCCGACCAGAATACGGTTGAGCAACACGAGAAGGTTACTGAGGATCAGGTCAATCAGATTGCTAAGATTCTTGGTGTCAGAAGGTAGTAAGAAACGGGAGCGCCGAATGGCGCTCCCGTTTGCGTAATCCAGTGAAAGGATGATTGAATGTTTAGGACTTACGATTTTTCTTTCGCGGGTTATCCGGCAAGTATGTATGGGCTGTTTGTTGCCGATATCGGCAACAACAAAATGGCCGATGAGAGTTTTGGCAACAAAGCAAATATTGTTGAACAGCGCATTGCTAACCGGATAACACCGCTTCATTTTGGCGTCAAGTATAATGAGACGCCGCTTCAATTTGAGCTGATTTTTGGTAGCGATCATTTACTGGACAAATATGAATGTCAAGAAGTGTCTAAATGGTTAACCGGGCATCAGGATTATCAGTGGCTCTCTATTGACCAGCCAGACCTCGATGACAAACAGTTTCGGTGTTTGATTCAAGAACTGACGCCAATCAGTATTCGTGGGCTTGCGAATTCGTTTAAGGCGACTGTGATTTGTGATTGTCCATATGCTTATGGATTGCCTTTTGATGACAATTATACTGTAAGAGGCACATCCAATATCATTTATTATAATGATGGCAGTTGTAGGGAACTTATGAAGCCGCATATCACGATTACGCTGAATGCTGGATGCACGGAATTTTCTATTGATAATAAGACAACTGGAAAAAAATTCGAATTATCTGGACTTCCCGGCGACGCTATGACGATAGACGTCGATAACGAAAATTGCATTATGTCCGAAAGAACCGGAAGCGTCAATATTTATAATTATTTTAATTTTAATTTTGTTGGGCTTGCCAGCGGAGATAACGAAATGATTATAACAGGCGACGCAGATGTTCGCATACAAGGGCGTTTCCTTTATAACGTGGGGGCGTGATATGCAACACCATTTTCAAGAAGGGTAGGTGAGAAAGATTGTATCTAAACTATTCAAAGATAGAGTTTGATAAAGGCGGTTATCCCGAACAGCCGATGTTGCAGTTGCGCACGTTGTCCGGCATTAAGCAAGGCGCAATCCCGTTCGCCTACAATGTCAAATTCGATATCAAATATGCGGAACTGAGCACACTCGAATTTGATGTCCCGTATTTTGTAGACGGCGTTGTCAACCCGGTCTATAAGAAATTAAACGGGTATGCTGAGGTCTATACAGATCACTACGGCATTTACGTGCTCATGTCGCCGAAAATCTCTGGCGATGGTGTGTCGGAAATCAAACACGTCACTGCGTATTCGATTGAGCAACTTTTTGAGCGCAAGCGAATTTTCTTAGAAGAGGGAACGTACAACTTCTGGAATCCTGCTTCACCTGACGATACGGTGCTTGGTCGTGTGCTTGAGCTTGACCCAACGTGGCGCGTCGGATATGTTGACCCGAAGTTTATTGGGATGTATCGCACATTCGATGAGTACGAGAATGACGGCTTGACATTTATTTACAATGACGTGCCTGAAAAATACGGTTGTACTATTGTGGTTGACCCGTATGAAAAAACGCTTAATGTATATGACGCATATACGAGCAGAGGCACGCTACCTATCTATCTCAGCTATGAAAACCTCGTGAGCGAGGTTGGCGTTGACGAGCTGTCGGATGATATTGTGACGAAGCTCCATGTGTATGGCAGTGATGATATGTCTATACGTGAGGTAAACCCTACCGGCGCTGATTACATTGTTAACCTCGATCACTTCATTTCTCGCGGCGATTTGGATATTGAGATTGATGGAGTTAAACTGTCTGATAAGGTTAAGTCGTGGCAGAAGGAGATTAAGGCGAACCAGCATTACTATATCGGTCTTGTGGCGTTGCGTGCCTCTGAAACTGCTCAGAAAATCGCGTATGAGACGGAATTGACCGAACTGAACGGCGAAATGGATACGCTGAAGGCGCAACAGAATGTGATTATTCAGGCGTTGGCACTTGAGACTACGGACGCTGGAAAGCAATCGCAACAAGCGCAACTCGACGATGTGAACAAGAAAATCGCTACAAAAGAGGCAGATGTCGCAAGTTGCGAGGCAGAAATTAAGGAAACAAAAACTCATATTGAGAATTATGCTTCTGAGATTGCGACTATCAGCAAAACGCTTTCTATGGAGCAGTGCTTCACCGAGAAAGAAATGTCCGCGCTTCGGCCTTATCTGATTGATGAGACGCTGACAGAAGAAACGTTTGTTGCTACAGACATTGACGCTAAAGCGTCTGGTGCGTTTCAAAGCATTACGGGCACGATTGCAATTTCTGAGAGTGATGTTGCGCGAGTGGATATGACGCAACCGTATACGAAGCAGTTATATACGCTGACAGGCGGCAAGTTGGAGATCGCAAGCGTACAGATTTCGGCGACGATTATTCGAGGTACGATTGATGTTACTCCTAGTGATAGTACGTTTGTGCTGTCTCTGTATCTTGGCGACGTTGTTTATGGGAAACACGATTTCGCAAGCGGAATGCTTACAATGTCGGGCGATTTTTCACAGTTAAATAGTGATGTCGTGGACGTTACAGAGAACGAAATCGTAGAGCATAAAGGACATTCGGTTTCAATTACGACGGCAAATTGCCAGTCTTTTTTTACTGTTAACGTAAGTGAATATCAGCAATATGTTATCGCCGAAGAACTGTATGATTTCGGGGCAGATTCGCTGAATGATTCTGCGTATCCCGTATACGAGTTCTCACTGAGCAGCGGTAACTTCTTGTTTGCTAAAGAGTTTGCTCCGTTTCGCAATGCGCTTGAACTTGGTAAGGGTGTTCATTTGAGTCTTGGTAGCGAAGGGCATCTCGTGGCGAACATCATTGGCGTGTCTTTGGACTTTGATGACAAATCGTCTTTGTCGTTGACGTTCTCGACGAAATTCCAAAAGCATAATGGCGCTCAGGCGCTACAAGACATTCTGCAAACATCATATAGCGCTTCGCGCAGCTTCGATGCGTCGAAGCATTTATATAACCTCACGGCGGGACAGGCTAGTGAGGTTTCAAATTATATAAATGGTACGCTTGACGCTTCTGTGAATCGTATTGTTGGCGCGTCGAATCAGTCTGTCAATATCAGTGGAGCTGGTATTGAGGTCGGAAGTGATAAATATCAACTGCGCATCGTGGACAATATGATTGCCATGACGGATGACAAATGGCAGACGGCAAAACTTGCTATCGGGCGATTTGCAACGCCGGAGACTGGTGAGCAGTGGGGTGTCAATGCAGAGTTGCTTGCTGGTAAACTTATCATTGGAAACAACATGATCCTTGAGAATCCGAAGGTGGATGCGCAAGGTTTGCCGACTGGCACGATGCAGTTCAAGGTGGATTCGACCGGCGTGTGGCTAAATAACAGCACCATGATTCTGCAAAAGGATAATGGCGGTCGAATGATCCTTGATTCTGACTACGGCATCATGGCGGGAACTGATCTTTTGTTTACCACGAATGGCACACAAGTAACCCCGTCGTTCATTGGTGATGACGGAGACATTGTTTATGATGATATGGGTATGCCGAAGAACGCGAACTTCTTCTTGGACATCAACGATGGAAGCGCGTTTTTCCGTGGTAAGGTTGATGCTGAATCAGGTCACATTGGTGGCTTCACGATTGAAGAAGACTTTTTGGAAGCTGGCTCCAATATGAACTATGTCGGCCTTAATGGTTCAGGTAGCAATCAAAACAGTTTGTATGCATTTTGGGCTGGTGCAAAAGAACCGGAGAAAGCAAACTTCTGGGTTAAGAAGGATGGCACTATTTACGCAAAAGAGGGTCAATTCATTGGCACTATGAGTGGCGTTCTTGATGGCGATCTGATTGCGAACCAACAAAATGGCTCATGGGTCATCGGGTGCGGATTAAAAGTAAATGATGGCAGATTCTTGGTCGAGCAAAATGGCGATGTAGTTATTGCTGGAGGCGTAAACATCTCCGGTGCTGGTTCGATTGATGCGCATTCAGTGTTGTATAAATCCGACGAGTATGGTGGATTTTGTTGCGATGATAGAAACAACGGTGTGGCGACTACGCATGGTGCGGTTATGTACAGCAAAGATAAATCCAGTTATCTTATGGCTACTAATGCAAGCGCATATATCAAATCTAACGGAGAATATATGGCCGTCGCAGGCAGTGGAGTAACTGTAAGCAAACCTGTCAGAACGGTTGCAGATAAGCGCTTGGCATCGAATGTATCGAGTAATCTTGCGAAGTATGATGCGTTTTATAACGCTCTCGCTCCTAGCTCTTTTAAATTTAAGAGCGATGAGAACGGAAGTACGCATATCGGGTTCTCCGCACAAGATGTTGAAACGGCTTTGAAAAGTAATGGGCTGACGCTCGGTGATTTTGCTGGCGTTTCTAAGTGTGCAGGCTCAACAGACGTTCATTCTGATTATACGGATCAATACTATCTTCGTTACTCGGAATTTATTGCGCTGAACACGTACCAAATCAAAAAACTTATGGAGCGAGTTACGGCTCTGGAAGAAAAGACATGATACATCAGGGGGAACAATTAGATTGAATAACGATGTGGATATCTTGATTGCTGTTTTGAATACGATGGACGAAATCAGCATTAGTGGCAGAAAAAACATCGAGAACTTTAGAAATTGCGTCATTGCGCTTGAAAAGCTGGTTGCGAGCATGAACGAACGGAATGCAAACAACGTTGACGCATGATATATGGGGGTGACTTCGCTCTTGGGAAGTTGTGTATATAATCAATACACCTTGCCGCAATTTGATTTTATTGGCGGAACGACGCAGAAATATACTATTCCTGTTTCGAGTGTCGCCAATATCTCTGATTCAGAAGCAAAGTCGTACCGTGCCGCTTTTGCTATTGTTAATTATGTGAATAGAGATTGTGCCCCAATCATATCTAAGGAAGCTACATTGGACACGACTGGAAAATTTATCACTATCAGTTTGTCTCCAAATGAGACGCTTAATTTGACTGGGAAATTTGTTTATCAGGTATCTTTACGAAACGAAAATAGCAATAGCGAATATCATGGTCAAGGCTTGCTGATTGTGGCAAGAAATATTGATAGGACTGGAACTGTGCTGAATCCTTATCGGAATAAACCTATTACATGGGGCAATTTGAAAAATGGCTTTAGCAATGATTAAAACAAAAGGTGGTGAGCGCATATGTCTCAGGCATATTTGGGCAGTTTCAATGGGACTGTCACTCCGAATGTGAATATGCTAAAGGTTTTTAAGGAAAATGAAATCGCAGCGAATCCGAATAGTATTTTGAATTACTGCGATATGACGCTCGTGAAATTCGGTATCTCTGCTCCGGCTGGCACGAAAGTGAAAATCAATGGTAGAGAGATCCCTTTGTTCACTGGCATTTTTGAGCTTGGCATGAACCAGCTCGACATTACGTCGCTCGAATTTGAAGAGGCGGTAGATGTGAATATCTACTATATGTATTAAGGCGGTGGGTCAATATGTTTTTTGTGGAAGACCCCAGATGGCGTGACGCACTTGTTGCAGGCGGCGGCTCTGATGGCGTTGCTGCTTTGCAGGCTGAAATTGGGCGTGTAAAAGAAGACTTGAAGAAGAAAGCCGATGGTATCGCTTATGACAGTAAGACACGCAAAGTGCAGTTGAAATCTGGCGACGACCTGATTGGCTCAACAATTACCGTTCCCTCGGATGATTACGCAGACCATATCCATGCTGGTGACGGCGAGGAATGGTCGGATATGGACGAGTCCGGCACAAAAGATGATGGCGAGGAATGGTCTGATATGTAATTGCGCAATCCTCCGCATAGGCGGGTTGCATATATAATCTCAAGAAAGGGGGAGGGATATTTGGGCACGAAGGTTGTTTATAAGCAAGGCTCAAAGCAAACTTATCTTGGGCTTACAAGCCGTCTGAGTAATGCGCTTTACTTTTGTACAGACACCAAAGAACTGTACAAGGGCGATGATCTTTATTCGGACGGCTTGCGATTTGTTTCGAGCATTTCTACGTTGCCTGAGTTTTCTAAGGCGTCTGACGGCATCCTGTATTACTGTCAGGCCGAGGAAACGTGCTTCGTTCTAAACGAGACGAGAGATGATTGGCTGTGTTTGTTTCCGCGAGATAGATTCCCGACGTTAACAGAGGCACAGGCATGGATTCAAAAATACGATTGTGCAGGCCGAATTATTACCGTGCAGAACGGTGAGGAATGGACTCCGTACATCGTAAAAAATGACAAGACACTGTCTCCGTTTCAGTCAGCACCTATTGATATTAAGGTAATCGACGGCGGGACAGCTTTTGTTTAACTAAAATTGAAAGGGAAAAGTTATGTCTGACAAAACTTTGAAAACTACCATTCAATTCAGACGAGATACCACTGAGAATTGGGTGACGAACAAAGACGTCGTGCCTGCCGCTGGCGAGCCTTGCTTTGACAAGGACACGGGCGTGCTGAAAATTGGCGACGGCGTTGCTACCTATGAAAATCTCCCGCGTGTCGGCGGTGTTTCCGCTGCGCACTATGAGGGTGTTAAGGGCGATGGCGAGAGCGATACCGCTGTTATCGAGCGTGTGCTGGCCGCTGCTGGCGCTGAGGCGAAAGTGGATGACATTTTTGTTGTCAAGACGCTGATTTCTGACGGGAAATATTCTTACACTGCGTATGTTTACAACGGCACTGCTTGGGGCGCGATGGATGGAAACTATAATGCTGAGAACGTTTATTTCGCTGATGATCTCACCTATACTGCGGCCATCGGTGTTATGACGGTTCCGTCATCTGGCTCTGGAACGATTCGTGCCGCTGGCAAGAACGTAAAGGACGTTCTGGCTTCCATTCTTGCCAAAGAGAAAAATCCTACGGCTACTCAGCCTGCGGTTAATGTGACCTGCGCGCAGCTCGGCGCATACGAGGTCGGTACGTCTGTGACGCCGTCTTATAAAGCTGCGCTGAGTGCTGGTAGCTATACTTATGGCCCGGGTACTGGTATCACTGCAACCAAGTGGAGCGTGAGCAATGGCGCTGACACAAAGGAGACGGCCGAAGGCACGTTTGATGCTATCATCGTTGCCGACAACACGAACTATGCGATCACTGCGACTGCGACGCACGGCGAAGGCGCTGTCCCCGTGACGAACCTTGGCAATGCGTATCCGGCTGGCAAGATTTCTGCTGGTACGAAGTCCGGCACTGCTTACAAGAGCGCGTCTGCAAAGGCCACTACGAAGATTACCGGTTATCGTAACTCCTTCTACGGAACGCTGACCGAAAAAGATGGCGAAATCAACTCGGTGCTTGTGCGTGGTCTGGCTACCAAGTCCAACAAGGCTCTGGCGAATGGTAACTCGATCAATCTTACGATTCCTGTTGGTGCGAAGCGCGTTATGTTTGCATATCCCGCGACTCTGCGCGATGTCAGTTCCGTGCTTGACGTGAACGGTCTGAACGCTGAAATTAAGTCTGGTTTCACAAAGAGTGTTGTCTCTGTTGAGGGCGCTGCTGGCTATCAGGCGATTGACTATAAAGTTTACGTTCTCGATTACGCAAACGCGAACGATGCGGCGAACACTTATAAGGTCACTATTTGATTAGAAAGGAGGAAAGGATAATGGCTGATTTTGGTAAACTGAATTTCTCCGTTGCTTTCAATCCTACTACTGCGTTCCCTCTTGACGCACGTTACTACTTTGCGACGCTTGCTGAGGCGCAGGCTGCTGCCGCTGCCGCTGTCGAGGTCGGTAGTTCTGATGGCACTTATTTCTTTGGCGAAATCGTTTGCGTCGTTGCTGATGGTGTTGCTTCTCTGTACATCATCCAGCCTGATAAGACGCTGAAGCCTGTTGGCACTGAAGTTCTCGGCGATGGCAAATCTATCGAAATTAAAGATGGCAAGGTTGCTGTCAAGGGTTCTGATGAGGCTACTGCTGGTCAGCAACCGCGCATCAATGCGGCTGGCAACGCCATCGAGTGGTATACGCCCGATACGAGCACCGTTTCTGGCCTTGCTGATACGGTTGCTGGGCATACGACTGACATTGGCAATCTTCAGAGTGGCAAGGCTGATAAGGCCACTACGCTTGAGGGTTATGGCATCACGGATGCTATGACCGCTACTGCTATCAGCGAAGCGATTCAGGCGGCTATTGCTGCGACTGGCCACGCTTCGTTCAAGAAGGTAGATGATATCCCTGCTGTCGAGGCCGCAGAGGATAACATTCTTTACCTTGTGATGAATGCGGGAACAGGTTACTACGACATCTATGCTAAGGTGGATAATACTGTTGTCCGTCTTGATGACGTGTCTGTTAACCTTGATGCCTACTCCACTACTGAGCAGATGAATTCTGCCATTACTGAGGCTATCAAGAATAAGGTTGATGCTGAGGTTGGCAAGAGTCTGTCGAGCAACGATTACACGACAGAAGAGAAAGAGAAACTTGCTGGTATCTCCGCTGGTGCTGAGGCAAACGTTGTCAAGTCTGCGTCCGATGAGTTTACCATTTCTGATGCTGGCAAACTGAGTCTTGCTAGTGTTGAGATGGCAAAGGTGACTGGCTTGCCGGACGCTCTCAAGGCTAAGGTTGATGCCGTTGAAGGAAAGGGTCTTTCTGCTAACGATTTTACCAACGAGCTGAAGGGTAAGCTGGATGGTGTCGAGGTTGGTGCGAATGAGAACCTGATTGAGATTGTTAAGGCTAATGGTGTTGCACTGAATATCTCCGAGAAGGCTGTTGACATTCCGCTTGCTGGTGAGACTGCTGGTTTGGTTGTCAGTTCTTCTGCTGAAAACAAGGTCGCTGTTGCGGCTGATGGCACGATGGAGGTTAACTCCGTCAATATCAATAAGCTCGTTCAGACTGATGGCGACACTCTGATTCTTGACGGCGGGAGTGCTTCTGTCTAATTCTTAATTTGTGTTATCGAGGTTGGAAAGGCTCCCGACGCTCCTCTTATGAGGAACCTGAGATGCAGGATACGCCGCCCTGCCGACAACAAACTGAATACTAAATAGCCGAGTGCTAAAATGCGCTTGGCTTGTTAATAACTGGAAGGTGGCCTATTATGGCAGATAAGACTTTTAATACGAGAATTTCTCTGAAATATGATACTTATGCAAACTGGATAAACAAAGACCCTGTTCTGCTTGCAGGCGAAGCGGCTGTTGTCGTTGTTCCGGCAAAGTCTAGCGCAGTCCAGCAGGAGCCTGCTGTTCTGTTTAAGATCGGTGATGGGGCAAAAAAGTTCAGTGAGCTGTCGTTCGTCTCCGGTCTTGCCGCGAACGTCTACTCTTGGGCGCTTGCCGAGACGAAGCCGAGCTACTCTGCTACTGAGATTTCCGGCCTTGCCGATTACATCTCTGGTGAGATCCAGGACACTGATACACAGTATAAGCTCGAAGTGGACGGCACGAATAATCGCAAGTTCCATCTGTATTCTAAGGCAAAGGGTGTTGCGGAGTGGACGCTTCAGGATACAATCACGATTCCTGATGAGACTGTCCACACGCTTGTGGAGGGCACCACTAATGGCACTGTTAAGTTCGACGGTGCTGACGTTGCAGTCCATGGCCTTGGTTCTGCGGCTTATGTTGACACAGATGCGTTTGATGCCGCTGGTTCTAAGGACGAAGCAATTGCTGCCGCTAAGTCCGCCGGTGACAATGCGCAGACGGCTGTTGATGCACTTTCTGGCAAGGTCGGCACTGTCACTGAAGGCAAGACTGTTGTTGAGATGATTCAGGATGCTCAGGCCGCCGCTACTTACGATGACAAGGACATTAAGTCGCGTATGACTACTGCCGAGGGCAAAATCACAACGCTTATTGGTGAGGACGCATCAAAGTCTGCTCGTGCGATCGCGGCTGAAGAGGTTGCTAAAATCGTTGATGGGGCTGATAGCTCTTATGATACACTCAAGGAAATCGCTGACTGGATTTCCGGCCACAAGACAGATGCTACGGCCATGAACAGCGCGATTATTGCGCTGGAGGGCATCGTTGATGGTATTGGTGGCGATGGCGAGAAGGCCACAGTCGTTGCTTATGTGACCGATGCGATTGCGGCACTGAAGATTGGCGATTATGCCAAAGCTGCCGACCTGACTGCACTTGCCGGACGCGTTGATACGCTGGAGGGTACGGCTCATGAGCACGCGAACAAGGCGGTAATCGACGGCATCACGGTCGCAAAGACCGCCGCGTGGGACGGCAAGGCGGGTACGGCGGCGGCCACGCAGTCCGCGGCTGGTCTGATGTCCGCCGCCGACAAGGCCAAGCTCGACGGCATCGAGCGCGGCGCCAACAAGACCACCGTGCCCACAGCGCTGAAAAATCCGAAGGCGCTGACGATCCAAATCGGCGGCACGAGCGTGACGTATGACGGCAGCACGGCACAGACCGTGACGATCGCCGATGGCACGGAGGTGAGCTACTGAGATGAAAAAGCTCTACGAAGAAACCGCCGTACAGGACATTGCAGCAGCTATCCGCGAGAAAAATGGCACTGCAACGAAATACAAAGTCGCGGAGATGGGCGATGCTGTGAGGCGCTTGAACACCGGAGTGGAAACCGAAGTGTACACATTTGACCAGTGCCGCGCAGAGGTAGACAGGTATCTGAAAAACGTCACTTACGACCCCTCGGACTACGCTGTCTCGCAGATACCCGAATATGTGACGACAGTGAGCGCAAACCGACCTGTTGGCGTAGACATTGTGATGAAGTCCGCCGGAACGCTGACAATCGTGGACGGGTACACAGGTAACAGTGTTTCGCAGCCGGTCAGCGCAGGAGCAATCACAATCTATAACTGCACACCGGGCTCGATATCAACTTTTGTGCTGCTTGTTGACGGAAAAGTTATCCAGCAGGGCGTCATTAAACCGACCGGAGCGTGCCGCATGATTCATTTGCTGAACGTGGGCAACGTGCGCGATCTTGGAGGCTGGGATTGCGATGGTGGCAGGGTAAAGTACGGGCTGCTCTTCAGGGGCGGCGAGATGTATGGATATCTGACCGATGACGGCAGACAGCAGGCGATTGATATGCTCGGAATCCTCAAGGAAATTGACCTGCGTTTTGCGGCTGAACTGAACGGCAGGACAGAAAGTGGCTTTGGACCGACCGTAGATATGCTGTGGGTTGATATGACATGGAACGACCTTGCGTATCAGAAGTCAAGCGGGAATATCAAGGCGATCTTCGACCCGCTCTTCGATTATGTCATCGCAAACAAGCCGACATACTTCCACTGCTCTGCGGGCGCAGATCGAACGGGCGTGGTCGCTCTGCTGTGCGAAGCGATACTTGGGGTATCACAATCCGACTGTGATAAGGATTACGAACTCTCGAGTTTTAATTCTGGCGTCAGCACAGATGCTCAAGCCCGCCGCAGGAACGAAACGCCGTGGACGCGCGAGATTAACTACTTGAATGCCTATCCTGGTGCGACCTTCCGCGATAAGGTGGTTAATTTTATGGTGTCGTGCGGCATTACAATCGAAAAAATCAACGCTTTCCGAGCAGCTATGATCGACGGGACGCCGGAGACAGTGACGGCAGATATCGCAACGTACAGCATCACAAAAACACTCACTGATGTCACAGTCAGCAACGGAGCGGCATCTGTGCAGCAGTACCAGCCGTTCGTAACAAACGTCACTCCCACGAACGGCAAATTGATTGAATCCATCAAAGTGACGATGGGCGGGAAGGACGTGACTGCTGCTGTATTGCGTGGCAGCACGGACGTGCTGAGGCGAGCTGTACGGGTCGCTTTGACAAAATGCACAAGTAGCAACCCACGCGCGTATGTCATCGACGGGCAGTCTTATTGTACTGCGATAACTGCCGACACGGGGTGCGAAGTCAGTAATGTAAAAATCATGATGGGAGGTGAGGACGTGTCCACATTTTACAAAGATGGGGTCATAGCTATTCCAGAGGTGATCGGCGATATTGTTATCACGGCAACCGCTGTAGCCCAAGCCCCAGCATATACAAACCTGCTTGATGCCGCGATTGACATGGATGGAAACGTCATCGGGCATACGCCTATGTATAAAAATATGCGATACAATAGCAGCAGCGGTGCACCTGTTGCACACTCAGGGACGAATATCACGGGCTTGCTCCCGGTCAAAAAGGGTGATGTCGTGCGTATTCGATGGAAAGGGAACACTGATATATCATATCAATCTATCAAGTTTTTCAAGTCTGACCGAACCCAAGTCAAAGTCGGATATACATCTTTGGCCAATATCGAAAAAGGCCAAGCAGGGCCTGTTATAAACTTTAATGCTGCCAATGGAGTTGCCGATTTTAAATTCGACAGTTCAAATGGCGCAGCCTATTTTTCAATCGTGCTCTACGACACGCTGGAAAATGTAATTGTTACTACAAACGAAGAAATCATATAAGCCTCAAAAGAGCCTCTTGTTGATTTTACAGGATGCCCTACAGCAAATGTAAAAATAATTTATCACGTAGTATGACGCTGAAAATAAAGAATAAAAAATAACCTGCACTAGAATTCTCTAGTGTAGGTATTTTGATTAACACAATTTCAGTGATATGTCATTGGCAAGTATAAGTGATATAAAAGACAGATAGGAGTAGCAAAATGAATTATACAAAGAATTTGAGGCTAAACAAACCCGAATATGATGAAGTTGTAGATATTGAGAAATTGAATGACAACTTCGATGCAATAGACGCAAAACTCATTCAAAAAGCAACTCAATCTGCGGATGGGTTGCTGTCAGCAACTGATAAAAAGAAACTGGATAACATTGAAGACTATGCAAATAAAATAATCGTAGATACTGAACTTTCTTCAAGTTCGACAAATCCCGTGCAGAACAAGGTCGTGAAAAGCTACGTGGAGCAGACGGCTTCGCAGGTGCAGGACGCGATCAAAAGCGCGATCACCGGGGTGTACACGCCGAAGGGGTCGATCGCTTTCTCGGCACTGCCGACGGCCGCGGCCGGAAACAAGGGCTGGGTGTACAACGTCGCCGATGCCTTCACCACGACGGCGGCGTTCGTCGAGGGCGCGGGGCATAGCTATGGTGCGGGCACGAACGTCGTGTGTGTGGACGCTGGCAGCGGCAGCTACAAATGGGACGTGCTTGCAGGCATCATCGACCTGACGGAGCTATCTGCGGACGAGGTGCAGACGCTCTGGGACTCCATCTGACAGGGGGGGGGACTGACTTATGCAAACAAGCGGAAGTGCAGCGATTAAAAAGCTGATCCAGCTCGTCAAGGCGTCGCTGTCCGGCAAGATGGATAAGTCCGGCGGTACTTTTACGGGCAATGTCTCCGGCCAATGCTTTACCGGCACGTTACTGCAATCCACGGCGGCTACTGATTTGGGCAAAACGCCGGGCAAGATTGCCGTGCTGGATGATGCAGGCCGGGTGCACTACCGGACACCGGAGGAGCTGCTGGATGACATCGGCGCAAGCGGCGGAGGCGCAGACTATGTAACCGAGCAAGGCTTGACCGGCAAGTGGATGTGGCGCAAATGGGCATCCGGCATCGCTGAGATGTGGGCTACTTTCGACTCACCGTCGCTTGACATGACAACGCAGACATGGGGCGCGCTGTATACCGCATCGTGGATGGGCCTCGAGGTAAACAAGAAAGCGCGCGAGTATCCGTTTGCGTTTATTGAGAACCCTGTCGTGTCTGCGACGCCAACGGTTGCAAACGGCAATATCTGGATTGCCACAAACACCGAAAATGATATCGGCACAAGATTGACGCACGCCCCGGCATATCAGTGCGTGCGAGCATCCGATGCGACGGTTAATAGCCCGCAGATCAGCTACTACGTCGTGGGTAGGTACAAGTAAAGGAGGCAACGCATGGCGAAGAAAAACTACAACGGTATCGAGTTTGACGACAGCGTGGATTATGCCGCGCTGATGGATAAGGAGGCGGCGTGGGAGGCGGTGAGCTGATGGAATTTGTTTCTTGCAATCTGTCAAATTTCCGCGCCGGGCGCACGCAGCCGGTGCGGTACATTGTGATGCACTACACGGCAAACAACGGCGACACGGCAAAAAACAACTGCGATTACTACCACCGCGTGGGCGGCCTGGGGGCCAGCGCGCACTATTTCTGCGATGAGTATGGCGTTATGCAGTCCGTGCGCGAGGGCGACACGGCGTGGCACTGCGGCGCAGAAGCCGGGCAGCGCTACTGGCATCCCGAGTGCCGCAACGGCAACAGCATCGGCATTGAGATGTGCAGCAGGAAATACGCTAATGGGCATTACTATATCAAACCTGAAACGGTAAACAACGCACTTGCTCTTGCAAAGGATATCATGCGTCGCTATGGCATTGATGCAGATCATGTTGTGCGGCATTACGATGTGACTGGGAAGCGCTGCCCTATGCCGTGGGTCGATGATCCGCAGCAGTGGTACAACTTCAAAGCAAGATTGACAGAAAACAAGCATGAAGAAAATGACGAGGAGGAAGAAGACGTGGTAAGATACAAGAATATCAACGAAGTTCCTAAATGGTACAGAAGCGAGGTTCAGGAGTTAATTGACGCTGGCGCTCTGAAAGGCACCGGGAATGGCGATCTTGATATCTCCGAGGACGTTGTGCGTGGCGCAATTATTGGTATGCGTTACGTCGAAGCTAAAAATCCGCATTATCATGCTGTTGATGATATGCCGGAGTATTATCGCAAGGATGCGCAGAAACTCATCGACCGTGGTGCGCTTCGTGGTGTTGGTAAAAATGATCTGAACGTCAGTGCAGATTCGTTGCGCTCCATGATTGTTTGCCAGCGAATGATTGATGAAGCCAAAGAATGGGGCGAACTTAATGGAAAGAAGAAGCAGGATTGATGTCTTGCTTCAATTATTTTTAAGGAGGGAAATGAAGATGAAAATCAACTGGACTGTACGACTAAAGAATCCTATTTGGTGGGTGCAAATTGTGCTTGCAATGTTCACACCGATTCTGGCCTACGCTGGGATCACCGCTGCTGACGTCACCACGTGGAAAGCTCTCGGCGATTTGTTGCTTGGCGCTATCAGCAATCCATATGTTTTGAGCCTTGTCGTTGTTGCAGCTTGGAATGCCATCAACGATCCGACCACTGCTGGCGGTTCTGACAGCGCTCAGGCGTTGTCGTATAAAACGCCGAAGGAGGGATGACTCATGGACGTCATCGCTTCTTCAAGTGATGAGCATTGCACTTCCGTGAACACGGAGGTGCTTTTTTGATGACTGCTGAAGTTATTTGTGCGTTAATTGCTGGCATAAGCTCTATTGTCGCTGCCGCTATTGGATGGAGGGTAAAGCGGTCAAACGATAGAGCAGAAGCCCATTCTCAACTTAGAAGAAAAGAGAGCCTGCTGTCGCTGCGCATGCTGGATGCGACATTGCAACTTTCTGTTGTAGCAAGTAACGCATTGACAAACGGGCACAACAATGGTAACGTTGAGCGTGCTCGAAAAGCAGCAAAAGACGCTGCGGATGCATATGAGAACTTCATGAGAGAAGTTGCTGCTACAGAAATCAGCAAATAATGTCACGAAAACTATACAATATTCGTGACAAATATATTTTTTAGAGGGTTTACGCCAAACGGCGTAAACCCTCTTTTTTTTGCCATTCAATATGTAATATGTGCTTTGCCTGCCTAATGCTTAAATAATTTGTAATATGGAACGCCTACACCCACCTCGGACGCGGCTTCCATCTTGAAGCGGTTCATCGCCTCACGCGCATTGGGGTTGACAAGGTTGTTGCTGTTGGAAGTAGCCATTTCGTTTTCCATCTCCTTTTCGTGTTTTGGGTTTCTTGACCCGCTACTATTTTCTGCGGACAGAATGGAAGTATGCAGAGCAGAAAAATGCAATTTTTGCAAGCTTTTTTGTCGCTGTTTGCCTTTCTTGCCGGCTGTTTCCGGCGCGCGGGGATGTGCGCCATCCGGTTGCGATGATTGCATTTTCCATTCTGCCTTGGCGGACGGCCCGCGGCAACGGGGACTGCGGTCTATGCAGTGTTCACAAAGCGCAACTTGACACGAACGGGATATCGGTATAATATTTAGAATGCTATTTTGGCATTTTGTACGTATTTGCACAATGTCGGCATAGAATTGCGATAACGATGATTTTTCAAAATAATAAGGAGAACTGACTATGTGTGGAATCGTTGGATACGTCGGCGCGCAGCAGGCTGCGCCGATCCTTCTCGAAGGGCTGCAGAAGCTCGAATACCGCGGTTATGACTCGGCCGGCATCGCCGTGCTCGACGGCAGCACGATCGAGCTTGCCAAGGCCTGCGGCGAGATCAAGAATCTGCTGGCCAAAACGCATGACGGTAGCGATCTTCACGGCTATATTGGCCTCGGCCATACGCGCTGGGCCACGCACGGCGCGCCGACGGAGGCGAACGCCCATCCGCACGTGAGCAACGACGGCAAGTTCGCCATCGTGCAAAACGGCATCATCGAAAACTTCATGGAGCTGCGCGAGATGCTGCAGGCCAAGGGGTTCCGGTTCCATAGTGAGACGGACACGGAGGTCATCGTCCATCTGCTGGATATGTACTACACCGGTGACGGCAACCTGAAGGACACTGTCATGAAGACACTTGGCCGTCTGGAGGGCAGCTATGCGATCGGCATTCTGTGCGCCGACTGCCCGGAGCAGATGTTCCTCGCGCGCAACGGCTGTCCGCTGATCATCGGCGTCGGCGCGGGTGAGAACTTCTTCGCCTCCGACGTGACGGCGCTTGTGTCGCACACGAAAAATGTGGTCTATCTTGACGACGGCGAGCTCGCCGAGGTGCGCGCCGACGGTTATACCGTCTTTGACTGCACCGGAAAGCCCGTGCACAAGCCTGTCTCCCGCGTCGCGTGGGACATCGAGGCTGCCGAGAAGGGCGGCTATGAGCATTTCATGCTCAAAGAGATCATGGAGCAGCCGCGTGCCATCAAGTCCACGCTCGACCCGCGTGTGAAGGATCACCGCGTCGTGTTTGACGAGCTGAAGATGACCGACGAGCAGCTCATGGGCTTCAACAAGATCATGATCACGGCCTGCGGCTCGGCGTTTTATGCCGGCCAGGCGGGCAAATATGCGCTCGAAAAGCTCACGCACATCCCGGTCGATGCCGACCTTGCAAGTGAGTTCCGCTACCGTGACCCGATCGTCGACGAGCACACGCTCATGATCATCATTTCGCAGTCCGGCGAGACGGCGGACACCATCGCCGCCATCCGCGAGGCGCAGTCCAAGGGGGCTTATGTGCTCTCGATCGTCAACGTCGTCGGCAGTACGATCGCTCGCATCTCGGACGATGTCATCTACACCTGGGCAGGTCCGGAGATCGCCGTTGCGACCACGAAGGGCTACACCACGCAGGTGTCGGTGTTGTATCTGCTGGCGCTCTATCTGGGCGAGAAGCGCGGCTGCCTGAGCAGGGAAGAGGCGGCAAAGCTCACGGACGACCTCATGATCCTGCCACAGATGGTGCAGCGCGCCATCGACCTCAACCCGCAGATCGCGCAGCTGGCCGAGCGGTACAAAAACAATCCGTCCCTGTTCTTCATCGGCCGCAATGTGGACTACGCTGTCTGCATGGAGGGCTCGCTGAAGCTCAAGGAGATCTCCTACCTGCACTCGGAGGCCTATGCCGCGGGCGAGCTCAAGCACGGCACGATTGCGCTCATTGAGGAGAATCGCCTCGTCATCGCCGTTGCGTGCTACGAGCCGCTGTTTGACAAGACCATGAGCAACGTCAAAGAGGTCAAGGCGCGCGGTGCGCGCGTGCTTGGTGTGGCGCTCGAGGGCAATCGCGCCATCTATTCCGAGGCGGACGATGTGATCCTCGTACCGCGCATGGACGACCTGTTCGTCGTCCCGGCGGAGATCGTGCCGCTGCAGCTCTTTGCATATTATGTCGCAAAAGCCAACGGCTGCGCGATCGATAAGCCGAAAAACCTCGCGAAATCCGTTACCGTCGAATAAGGAGAGCGTCATCCATGCCGAATCAGTCTGTCATCGTCCTCGATTTCGGAGGACAGTATAACCAGCTTATTGCGCGCCGCGTGCGCGAGTGCAATGTCTATTGCGAAGTCAAGCCGAACACCATGACCGTGGATGAGATCCGCGCCTTTGACCCCATCGGCATCATCTTCACCGGCGGCCCGCAGAGCGTGTACGCCGAAGGTTCGCCGCAGGTTGATCCGGAGATCTTTCGGCTCGGCATCCCCATCCTCGGTATTTGCTACGGCTGCCAGCTCATGGCGCAGTATCTCGGTGGGGAAGTAACCGCCGCCGGGAAGGACACCGCGCGCGAGTACGGCAAGACGGAGACATGGTTTGACACCGATTGCCGTCTGTTCCGCGGCCTGCCGGAGCAGAGCATTACGTGGATGAGTCACGGGGACTATATGGCCAAGGTGCCGGATTCGTTCCGGCTTGTGGCGCATTCGGATGCCTGCCCGACGGTCGGTATCTGCGATGAAGCGCGCGGCTTCTACGGCGTGCAGTTCCACCCCGAGGTCAACCACACCGAGTACGGACAGGCCATGCTGCGCAACTTCCTGTATGAGGTCTGCGGCGCGACCGGCGACTGGACGATGGGCGACTTCATGCGCAAGTCCATTGAGGACATCCGCGCCAAGGTCGGCGACGGCAAGGTGCTTCTGGCACTTTCCGGCGGTGTGGATTCTTCGGTCGCGGCCGCGCTGCTGGCGGAGGCGGTCGGCAATCAGCTCACGTGCATTTTTGTCGATCACGGTCTGCTGCGCAAGAACGAGGGCGACGAGGTCGAGGCTGCGTTCCAGAATTGGGACATCAACTTCGTGCGCGTCAACGCGGAAGAGCGTTTCCTCACGCGCCTGAAGGACGTCTCCGATCCGGAGACGAAGCGCAAGATCATCGGCGAGGAGTTCATCCGCGTCTTTGAGGAAGAGGGCAAGAAGATCGGCTCGGTCGACTATCTGGCTCAGGGTACGATCTATCCCGACGTGATCGAATCCGGCACGAATGTCGCTGCCGTCATCAAGAGCCACCACAACGTCGGCGGTCTGCCGGACTTTGTGGACTTCAAGGAGATTATTGAGCCGCTGCGTCTGCTGTTTAAGGACGAGGTGCGCGCGCTCGGCCGTGAGCTCGGCCTGCCGGAGTATCTGGTCATGCGCCAGCCGTTCCCGGGCCCGGGTCTGGCCATCCGCTGTCTCGGTGCGGTGTCCAAGGACAAGCTGGACATCCTGCGCGACGCGGACTTCATCTTCCGCGACGAGATCGCCAAGGCGCACCTGGAGCAGACGATGAATCAGTACTTCGCGGTGCTGACGAATATGCGCTCTGTCGGTGTTATGGGCGACGGCCGCACGTATGACTATACGCTCGCGCTGCGCAGTGTCACGACGACGGACTTCATGACTGCCAACTGGACGCGCATCCCGTATGATGTGCTCGACCGCGTCTCCGTGCGCATCGTCAACGAGGTCAAGGGCATCAACCGCATCGTCTATGATATTACGTCCAAACCGCCCGCCACGATCGAGTGGGAGTAATCGAAAAACAGCGGCCCGAACGATGACGTTCGGTCCGCTGTTTTTGCATGGCACCGCGATCAGTTCCCGCCGGCCACGATGATGAGCCCCAGCCCCGCGATGAAGAGGGCGAACATCAGCGCCAGCAGGCCGTTGACCGTCCGTCCGCCGCCGCGGAACTCCTTCCACACGAAGACGCCCCACACGGCCGCCACCATCGGCGCGCCCTGTCCCAGCGCATACGACACCGCAGCACCGGCCTTCCCGGCCGCAATGTAGCTGAACGTCGTACCCAGACACCAGATCGCACCGCCCAGCATTCCGACAAGATGGGTCGAAAAGCTGCCCTTGAAGTAGTCGCGGTAGGCGACGGGCTCCCCGTCGAAGGGGCGTTTCATCACCCACGTATTGAAGACGAAGTTGCTCGCCAGCACGCCCAGCGAGAAGATGAAGACCGCCGAATAGGGCGTCAACATGCCCGGCGTCGGATTCTCGAAATGATCCAGATCCATCGCAGCCGCGACGAAGCGGTAGAAGAGCGACATCAGCACGCCGGCCACGACCGCCAGCGCGACGCCCTTGCGGAACTGCGCACGCTGCGTACCGCCGCTCTGCACCCGCTGCGAGGCGATGCCGTTGCAGACGATCGCCGCAACGATCAGCGCCACGCCCAGAAACAGGATGACGGGATCGCCTTTGGGCGCACCCACGTAGTTGACGACGACGCCCAGCACCAGTGCC
>ERZ773170.28-NODE-28-length-141784-cov-4.345088_pt1 | contig 141784 bp, 120 predicted proteins | sample MGYA00581002_ERZ773170 | MGnify/ENA primary metagenome ERZ773170 (study PRJEB29015, sample SAMEA2737811) | human gut metagenome | biome: human gut; feature: human-associated habitat; material: faeces | place: China | collected 2012 ... | reverse complement strand
ATATCCGGGTGCCGGACCATCTGATAGTCGGTGGCAGCCAGGTTTTCTCCTTTGCCGAACATGGTCTGCTTTAACCCGTCACAACCACATCACACCTGTTTTCACTTTTATCTTCTGTCTTCAGAGGTATCCCATTATGAAAATTATCACCCGTGGTGAAGCCATGCGTATTCACCAACAACATCCGACATCCCGTCTTTTTCCGTTCTGTACCGGTAAATACCGCTGGCACGGCAGTGCTGAAACGTATACCGGTCGTGAAGTGCAGGATATTCCCGGTGTGCTGGCCGTGTTTGCTGAACGCCGTAAGGACAGTTTTGGCCCGTATGTCCGGCTGATGAGCGTCACTCTGAACTGAGTCAGTAAGGGCATTCTGATGAGCAGAATTATCACCACCACCGTGTATACACTGCATGAGCTATCCTCCACCGCACAGGAAAAAGCCCGCGACTGGTACCGTCAGCATCATGCTGACAGCAACTGGTATGAAAACGTGTATGAGGACTTCAGGGAGGTCTGAGGCATTTTCGGAATTGACCTCCGCCAGCGCGTTTTCCGGCTCAGCAACGGCAGGTTTATGGAAGAGCCGTGCATCTGGTTCAGCGGATTCTGCAGCCAGGGGGACGGAGCCTGTTTTGAAGGGCACTGGCACTGGCAGCCAGCGACACCCCGGAAAATCAGGGAATATGCCCCTCAGGACCGTGAGCTTCATCGTATCGCGGATACCCTGCATGCGGTGCAGAAACGTAACTTCTGGCAGCTTCAGGCTGAAATCAGTCACCGGGGACGTTACTGCCATCCGTACAGCATGGATATCACCGTCACCCGGAACAGTCCGACTGGTCAGGCAATGACAACCGATGCGGAAGCCGCTGTCAGCGAAGCCCTGCGCGACCTGGCCTTCTGGCTGTACCGCCAGCTGGAAAACAAGTACGACTGGCTGACCTCAGACACCGCTGTGGATGAGGCCCTTCTCATCAACGAATATACCTTCACCGAAGCCGATCTGCGCGCCGGCTGACCCGTCATCGTTAAACTATCATTCACCGATTTTCTGTGAGGACTTTATCGTGTCAGACACGCTCCATGAAACAAATTATCCCGACGACAACAACGACCGCCCCTGGTGGGGGCTACCCTGCACCGTGACGCCCTGTTTCGGGGCACGTCTGGTGCAGGAGGGCAATCAGTTGCATTACCTTGCCGACCGCGCCGGTATCAGAGGGCAGTTCAGCGACGCGGATGCATACCATCTGGACCAGGCTTTTCCACTGCTGATGAAACAACTGGAACTCATGCTCACCATCGGTGAACTGAATCCCCGCCATCAGCATACCGTCACGCTGTATGCCAGAGGGCTGACCTGCGAAGCCGACACCCTCGGCAGCTGTGGTTACGTTTATATGGCTGTTTATCCGACACTGGCACCCGCAACCACCTCATAACCCCGAATATCTCACCTTTAGCACTACCAGTTACAGAGAACTTAAGATGAAAACATTACCTGACACACACGTACGGGAGGCATCGCGCTGCCCGTCTCCCGTCACCATCTGGCAGACACTGCTCACCCGACTGTTGGACCAGCATTACGGCCTCACACTGAATGACACACCGTTCGCTGATGAACGTGTGATTGAGCAGCATATTGAGGCAGGGATTTCACTGTGTGACGCGGTGAACTTTCTCGTTGAAAAATACGCGCTGGTACGTACCGACCAGCCGGGATTCAGCGCAGGAGCCCCGTCGCAGTTAATCAACAGCATTGATATTCTCCGGGCTCGCAGGGCGACCGGCCTGATGACCCGGAACAATTACAGAATGGTAAATAACATTACCCAGGGCAAGCATCCGGAGGCAAAACGATGAAACTGGCCCTGACGCTGGAAGCTGACAGCGTTAACGTACAGGCACTGAACATGGGGCGAATTGTCGTTGACGTCGATGGTGTTGAGCTTGCCGAACTGATTAACGTGGTCTGCGATAATGGCTACTCCCTTCGTGTTGTTGATGAATCTGACCGGACCTCAACAGACAGCATACCCCCCTCTGCTGCCCTGAGCGGTATACGCTGTAGTACCGCGCATATCACGGAAACAGACAACGCCTGGCTGTACTCGCTGTCGCATCAGACGAATGACACCGGCGAATCAGAATGGATTCATTTTACAGGTAGCGGATATCTGTTACGTACCGATGCGTGGTCATACCCGGTTCTGCGGCTTAAACGCCTGGGACTGTCAAAAACGTTCCGCCGTCTGGTTGTCACACTTATCCGGCGTTATGGCGTCAGTCTCATTCATCTGGATGCCAGCGCTGAATGTCTGCCTGACCTGCCCACTTTCGACTGGTAACCAGGAACAACATGAAATCATTAACCACGGAAACAGCACTGGATATTCTGATTGTGTGGCTGCAGGACAATATCGACTGCGAATCGGGAATTATCTTTGACAACGATGAGGATAAAACGGATTCGGCAGCACTGTTGCCCTGTATCGAACGGGCCCGGGAGGATGTCCGTACTCTTCGTCATCTGCAGCTTCTGCACCAGAACCGGTAAATATTACTCACCAGACTTCATTCCACTGACGCCAGCCTGAACAGGGCTGGCGTTTTCATTTATCTGCGAAAAGGAATATCGATTATGTCTGCAATCACAGTCTCCCGTCCGGAAGTGGTCAACGGGCATACGGACGTTATCTGCTCAACCAGTATCCGCCACATTCTGGCTGTACGAAAGAGTACACTGCTGCAAATCGACACACTTATCCGGCAACTGGCTGAAATCTCATCAATGACAGAAAGTATTGGCGGTAAAACCGCACTGGACTGGGCCATGAAACAGGATTTTCGCTGTGGTTGCTGGCTGACTGAGAAACCGGAAACCGCAATGAAAGCCATTACCCGCAACCTTGACCGTGAAATCTGGCGTGACCTGATGCAACGCTCCGGGATGCTGTCATTAATGGATGCGCAGACCCGTGATACATGGTACCGATCACTGGAGTACGATAATTTTCCGGAAATCAGTGAAGAGAATATTCTGAGTACGTTTGAGCAGCTACACCAGAATAAGGATGAAGTGTTTGAGCGAGGAGTGATCAACCTCTTCAGAGGGTTGAGCTGGAATTACAAAACCAATTGCCCCTGTAAATTTGGCAATAAAATTATCGTCAACAATCTGGTGAGATGGGACCGATGGGGATTGCATCTTATCACCGGGCAACAGGCAGATAGACTTGCCGACCTGGAAAGAATGCTGCATCTGTTCAGCGGCAAACCGATCCCCGACAGCCGGGAAAATATCATCATTCGGCTGGATGATCACATCCGCTCCGTTCAGGGCAAAGCGTGCTATGAAGATGAGATGTTCAGCATCAGATACTTTAAGAAGGGCTCCGCACACATCACGTTCAGGAAACCAGAACTGGTTGACAGGCTAAATGACATAATTGCCAGGCACTATCCAAATGTATTAGCAGACAGGTAATGTGGCCTTGCCCCGCTATTAAACATGTCATATTTTTGCTATCATTGTGAAAATTTTTCGGAGGAAACATGACTACAAAAGACCGTATTCAGTCCCGACTGAACCGTTCAAAACGTTATGTGTTCACCCGGGATGATTTCAGGGATATCGCTGGCTATGATCAGGTTGGCAGAGCTCTTCGTACACTGGTAAACGAAGGTAAGTTGATGAAAGTGGGCTATGGTGTTTACACCAAAGCCCGTCGTAACATCATCACTGGGAAAATCATGCCCGCAGCGCCTGGGGGCTCTGCTGCAGTAATTACAGAGGCCCTGGAGCGCCTGAATATCAGATACCGTCTGGCAGGAGCAACGGAATGCTACAATAAAGGTCAGTCCACACAAATTCCTGTATCTCTGGGGATAAAAACACCTTCTCGATTTAAAAGAATGTTAATAGTAGGGAAAAGTAAAATCAATGCCTGAATTAACATCATTATTTCCTGACGTTGCCGATGCACTGGATATTGAATCTGTCGCTATCGTCGAAAAAGATTATTTTGTGGTTGATCTTTTAAGATTATTAAAAGAAATAAAACCAGAAACACATACTCTCGTGTTTGCAGGAGGTACCGCATTATCAAAAGCAGGTATCTCGCTAAACAGAATGTCAGAAGATATTGATATAAAGCTCGTGCCAACAGAGAACTTTATGCAAAATGGCAGAGACAAGAGAAGAAAAATTCGCAAGGAAATCGTGCAAATAATCACGGATGTTATTCATAATTCTGACATTTTCAGCTTGGATAATGAAAACGCCCGTATAACACGTGATGAGTATCGTTATAACGAAATCTCGGTACGTTATCCCCAGACATTTGCACAAGTCCCCTGTCTTCGTCCATTTATTAAGCTGGAGTTGATGGAAAGCACTCTGCTGGAACATCCGGAAAGCAGAGATATTTATTCCCTTGTAACGGAGTTAACGGGTAAAGGTACACCTATAACAGCATTCCCCTGTGCCACCATTTTATCCACTCAGGCTGAAAAGCTCATCTCCATGATGCGAAGAACAGCAGCACATCTTCGTAATCCCGAACAACAGGATGATGAGTTTCTGGTACGTCACATTTATGACAACTACTGCATTGTCAGGGAAAAAGGTGTGAATGTTCCTGTATTGAAAAATTTTGTTCAGATATGTATTCAACAGGATATTGAACGCTATGGTAACCAGTACCCACAATTTTGTAGCTCACCAGTTGATGAACTTAAGAAAGGGCTGGATGCACTCCGGGATTATCCTGTACACAAATTGCGCTTTCAACGATTTGTTAACCCGATGGTATTTGGTAATACACAGATTAACTAGGAAGAAGCCTATTCCAGTTTCAGACAAACAGCGCTAAGTGTTCTGACCAGCTAACAAACGCGTTAAGTACGATTCCACAATTCAGCATATCGAACCAGACCAAATGATTACAGCAAAGCACAAAAAATAGGGATTATAGCGTCAAAAGAATTCGAATTGCACATGGGGGCCTCATTGGTGGCCTCAAAAACAACAAATACAAAATAATCTATATAAAACAATTTTTTATACAATCAGTTTCATTCCGATTCCGGGCACCACTAATTCTTAAGAACCCGCCCACAAGGCGGGTTTTTGTTTTTGGATCTTTATATAAAATAAACTTGGGTGCATAACGCCATCAGGTCTTAAACACTCCCGAATCATCAATAAACATCCCCCGCTAACAAAACACAGTTCAGTTCACATAACATCCCTGTTATCCCACACATATCTGCTGGCCGAACGACGCCAGTGCGCGTACGGAGGCAAGAGCAGCCCTGCACATGGCAGCGCTTGTGGTAACCTGGTTTAATCCGGTGAAAGAGGCGTTTTACATGCATCTGCTAGCAGCCGGAAAAACCAAAAAAGTGGCGCTGGTTGACTGTATGCGTAAATTGCTGACCATCCTGAACGCAATGCTCAGAAAGAACGAAGAGTGAAATGAATCGTAGCATCATGTTGCTCCATAATTTTTACGTTCAAGACAGTTGATTATCGGCGCATATGACTCAAAAAGAGCCTGATGATTGCCTCTTTTCCATAGGCTCTTTCTCTGAAGTGAAGGAAGGCCCGGAAGAAAGCACTCGCTGGCATACGTGACTCCAGCTCAACCGGAGATAATCACCATTGTTATTTTTCTATTTAATAATAATCTCCTGAAAAATAGATATAGCAAAAATACAATCCGGCCAGATTATGAGACGACAATAACTCAGTCCGCCTAGCACCGATTATTCTGGCCGGTTTTGTAACCTGAGTGTCATTTACATGATCCAACAGGAAATGGCGTGACGCTCAATACTTCTCAGGTCAGTTACTATATGACTCAGCGTAAGAAAGGTATAACTCAGCATATCTCGGCCATGAAGGCTGGTATCTCAGTCCGTTCTGGTCGTCGGATCGAAAAAGGAGAGTGGGCAAAAAACAGTGTTCGGCATTGGCGCACACGCAAAGATCCTCTGGAAGCTGTGTGGGACAGCATGCTTGTTCCTCTGTTGAAAGAGAGGCCGGCTCTGACACCAACAACTCTGCTGGAGATGCTACAGGATAAATATCCCGGCCAGTATCCCAACAGCCTTCGAAGAACAATGCAACGGCGGGTTCGCGAATGGAAGCTACAGTATGGTGCAGAGCAGGAGGTCATGTTCCGCCAGCAACATCAGCCCGGTCTGCGAGGCCTGTCGGACTTTACTGAACTGAAAGGTGTAGTTGTCACCATCGCCGGTAAGTTGTTGGCGCATAAGTTGTATCACTTCCGTCTGGAATGGAGCCACTGGAGCTGGATGCGGGTTGTGCTGGGTGGTGAGAGCTTCTCTGCTCTGGCTGAAGGTCTGCAGGAAGCCCTCGGACAACTGGGCGGAGTGCCGGTAGAACATAAAACGGACAGCCTGAGGGCAGCATGGAAACAACAGGGCGAAGATGGACGCCGCGAGCTGACTGAGCGTTATGCTGCTCTCTGTCAGCACTACGGAATGCAGGGCGTACACAATAATGCCGGTCGGGGCCACGAAAATGGCTCGGTTGAAAGTGCCCACGGACATCTGAGAAGGCGTATCTGTCAGGCGCTGATACTGCGGGGCAGTAACGACTTCAGCACCATAGAAGAATATCAGGCCTTCATCACTCAGCAGGTTATGCGGCACAACCGTAACAATCAGGATCTGGTCAAGGAAGAACGTCTTCATCTGAAACCGCTGCCGCTTCGTCGCAGTGCTGACTATGATGAGCTGACTGTGAGGGTTAGCCGCAGCAGTACCATCAATGTGAAGCACGTCGTCTACAGCGTACCTTCCCGGCTTGTAGGTCAACTGTTACGGGTCCGGTTATGGGACGATCGTCTGAGCTGTTACGTTGGCAGCAGCGAGGTCATGAGCAGCCCTCGTGTCAGACCAGAAAAAGGGAAGACGCGGGCCCGTCGTATCGACTTCCGACATGTGATCGACAGTCTGGCAAAAAAGCCCGGTGCGTTCTGCCATGCAACGCTGAGAAATGACATCCTGCCAGACGATGAATGGCGGAGGCTATGGCGTCGCTTATGTAATCATCTGGAGCCCGACATGGCAGGAAGGCTGATGGTACATGCCCTGAAACTGGCTGCAGGATACGACGATATCTCAGTCGTGGCAAAAGGTATGGAGCAGATGCTGAATACCCCGGGAAACGTGGATCTGCACCGGCTGATGCGCTTCCTGGGTATAAAGGAAAAGGCGTTGCCAGTAGTCAATGTGATACAGCATAACCTGAGCAGTTATGAGCAACTACTGCGTGGCAAGGGAGGTTCGCAGTGAGCAATATCCATCACCTTGAACGCAGCCTGCGTAAACTACGCCTGACATGAGTTGGATCTGAATGGCACGCTCTGGAAAAACGAGCACTGGCAGAAGGCTGGACACCATCGCGCTATCTTCTGACGCTATGCAATGAAGAACTCCTGTGGCGCGAGAGTGAAAAACTGCGTCGTTATAAAAAGGAGGCCCGGTTGCCAGTTGCCAAAACGCTAAGCGAATACGACTTCAGTCAGGTGCCGGAACTGAATGGAGCTCAGTTCCGGCAACTCTGTGAAACGACAGACTGGGTTGATGCTGGAGAAAACGTTCTGCTGTTCGGGGCCAGCGGGTTGGGGAAAAGCCATCTGGCGGCAGCGATCGTGGATGGCGTAGTAGGCCAGGGCTACCGGGCCCGGTTCTACAGCGCAGGAGAGCTGTTGCAGGAACTACGTAAAGCCAGAGCTCAGTTGAAACTGAATGAGCTGCTACTGAAACTGGATCGCTACCGGGTGATAGTGGTGGATGATCTTGGCTATGTCAAACGCGACAGCGCCGAAACGGGTGTGCTGTTCGAGTTAATAGCGCATCGCTATGAACGTGGGAGCCTGGTGATAACCAGTAACCATCCGTTCAGCATGTGGGGCAGCATCTTCGTGGATGAGACTATGGCGGTGGCGGCAGCAGACCGACTGATCCATCACGGATATATGTTCGAACTGAAAGGGGAAAGCTACAGGAAAAAGACAGCGAAGGCGGTAACAAGCGTGACTTGATGTCGCACTGAAGGGGCGGCCAGTATAGTTGGCGCCAGTCGGCAAAACTAGTTGACGTCTAATAGCCAGATTTAATTCCGCATTCATTACCAGAAATAATCAACACCACAACTATCATATCATTCAATAGTCACCGCTAAAATTTTATTATTTTCCTCTTCTTTACATAGAAATTGTCAACCTGTTTATTATAGCACACTTAAATAATTAATCACAAAACAACATCAACATTATTTGCGTGTTTTATTTATTAATAACATAGTCATACGTTCTTTTTTTACAAGGAAATAATCAATTGATAAATTGTTTTTTGTATTAATAGTCAATTAGGAAATATTTTAATAAATGATAAAAATCCTAAATTCCTTGTTCATAATGTAGGAGTGTGTTAAATAGGTGGGCAAAATTTGGTTCCCTTTCTCGCCTGTAATATTGCAGCGTCTTCGCACCTCCATGAGACATTGCGACTTAATAAGAAGGTGATAAGTCCTGCATATAAGCATGGACTGACCATGGTTTTATATTCATTAAAAATTTTGTTACAATCCATTGATTTAGCATAAATAAATTATAGTGGGTTCGGGTTTGTTGTGACTGTGGCATTATTTCCGTGCAAAGGAGCTGATATGTCTGAAAGACATTTACCTGATGACCAGAGCAGTACTATCGATCCATATCTAATTACCTCTGTTCGCCAGACTCTGGCAGAACAAAGCGCAGCATTACAAAACTTGTCTAAACAACTGGATTCCGGGCAGTACCAGCGTGTCCTTAATTTGATAATGAACTGTAAAGGGCACGTTATTCTTTCGGGAATGAGTAAATCAGGGCATGTCGGTCGTAAAATGTCAGCGACGCTGGCCTCTACGGGTACGCCTAGTTTCTTTATTCATCCTGCAGAAGCTTTCCATGGCGATCTGGGCATGATTACGCCTTACGATCTTCTGATCCTTATTTCTGCCAGCGGTGAAACGGATGAAATCCTCAAGCTAGTTCCTTCACTGAAAAATTTCGGCAACCGAATTATCGCCATTACCAATAATGGAAATTCCACGCTGGCGAAAAATGCTGATGCCGTGCTGGAACTCCACATGGCGAATGAAACCTGCCCGAATAATCTTGCACCAACAACGTCTACCACGCTGACGATGGCGATCGGCGATGCGCTGGCGATTGCCATGATCCACCAACGCAAATTTATGCCGAATGATTTTGCGCGCTATCACCCGGGCGGTTCATTAGGTCGTCGCCTGCTGACCCGCGTTGCTGATGTCATGCAGCATGATGTTCCTGCGGTACAGCTGGATGCGTCATTTAAAACCGTGATTCAACGTATCACCAGCGGATGCCAGGGAATGGTGATGGTAGAAGACGCAGAAGGTGGGCTAGCGGGCATTATCACCGACGGTGACCTGCGTCGCTTTATGGAAAAAGAGGATTCTCTGACATCCGCCACGGCTGCGCAGATGATGACACGTGAACCGCTGACGCTACCGGAAGACACCATGATCATTGAAGCGGAAGAAAAAATGCAAAAGCACCGCGTCTCAACGTTATTGGTGACCAACAAGGCAAATAAAGTCACTGGCCTTGTGCGCATTTTCGACTAATTAAGCAACGGGGTGCGAGAGGTTAGTCTCTCATTGAGTTTGCGCCCCACTGAAACTTTGATAATCGTTACATGTTGATAAAAGTGAAGTCTGCCGTATCCTGGATGCGTGCTCGTCTGTCTGCCATCTCACTGGCAGATATCCAAAAACACCTGGCGAAAATCATCATTCTGGCACCGATGGCGGTGCTGCTGATCTATCTGGCTATCTTCAGCCAGCCTCGCTATATGAGCGAGTCGAAAGTCGCCATTAAACGCTCGGATGATTTAAACAGCGGCAGCCTGAATTTTGGTCTGCTTCTGGGTGCCTCTAACCCCAGTTCCGCAGAAGATGCGTTGTATCTGAAAGAGTACATCAACTCGCCGGATATGCTGGCGGCGCTGGATAAGCAACTAAATTTTCGTGAAGCGTTTAGCCACAGCGGGCTCGATTTTCTTAATCATCTTAGCAAGGATGAAACCGCAGAAGGCTTCCTGAAGTACTACAAGGACCGTATCAACGTCTCGTATGACGATAAAACCGGATTACTGAATATTCAGACGCAGGGCTTTAGCCCGGAGTTTGCGCTTAAGTTTAACCAAACCGTGCTGAAAGAGTCAGAGCGCTTTATCAATGAGATGTCACATCGCATCGCGCGTGACCAGCTTGCCTTTGCAGAAACGGAGATGGAAAAGGCACGCCAGCGTCTGGACGCCAGCAAAGCGGAATTGCTCTCTTATCAGGACAACAACAACGTTCTGGATCCACAGGCACAGGCACAGGCGGCGAGCACGTTAGTGAATACGCTGATGGGCCAGAAGATCCAGATGGAAGCGGACCTGCGGAACTTGCTGACGTATCTGCGTGAGGACGCCCCGCAAGTTGTGAGTGCGCGTAATGCGATTCAGTCATTGCAGGCACAAATTGACGAAGAAAAAAGCAAAATCACTGCGCCACAGGGTGACAAGCTAAACCGTATGGCAGTGGATTTTGAAGAAATCAAATCAAAAGTAGAGTTCAACACCGAGCTGTACAAACTGACCCTGACCTCCATTGAAAAGACCCGTGTAGAAGCGGCTCGTAAGCTCAAGGTGCTGTCAGTGATCAGTTCGCCACAGTTGCCGCAGGAATCGTCTTTTCCAAATATCCCTTATTTGATCGCCTGCTGGTTACTGGTGTGCTGCCTGCTGTTCGGCACCCTGAAACTGTTGCTGGCTGTTATTGAAGATCACCGAGACTAACGCTGTCGCTGAATGAGTTTGTGATGAAATTATTTAAATCAATTTTACTGATTGCCGCCTGTCACGCGGCGCAGGCCAGCGCGGCCATTGATATTAACGCTGACCCAAACCTTACAGGAGCCGCGCCGCTTACCGGTATTCTGAACGGGCAACAGTCGGATACGCAAAACATGAGCGGCTTCGACAATACTCCACCACCCGCACCGCCGGTGGTAATGAGCCGTATGTTTGGTGCTCAACTTTTCAACGGCACCAGCGCGGATAGCGGTGCGACGGTAGGATTCAACCCTGACTATATTCTGAATCCGGGTGATAGCATTCAGGTTCGCTTGTGGGGTGCGTTCACCTTTGATGGTGCATTACAGATTGATCCCAAAGGTAATATTTTTCTGCCAAACGTTGGTCCGGTGAAAGTTGCCGGGGTTAGCAATAGTCAGTTGAACACTCTGGTTACATCAAAAGTGAAGGAAGTGTACCAGTCCAACGTCAACGTCTACGCCTCCTTATTACAGGCGCAGCCAGTAAAAGTGTACGTGACCGGATTTGTGCGTAATCCTGGTCTGTATGGCGGTGTGACGTCTGATTCGTTACTCAATTATCTGATCAAGGCTGGCGGCGTTGATCCAGAGCGCGGAAGTTACGTTGATATTGTGGTCAAGCGCGGTAACCGCGTGCGCTCCAACGTCAACCTGTACGACTTCCTGCTGAACGGCAAACTGGGGCTTTCGCAGTTCGCCGATGGTGACACCATCATCGTCGGGCCGCGTCAGCATACTTTCAGCGTTCAGGGCGATGTCTTTAACAGCTACGACTTTGAGTTCCGCGAAAGCAGCATTCCCGTAACAGAAGCGTTGAGCTGGGCGCGCCCTAAGCCTGGCGCGACTCACATTACGATTATGCGTAAACAGGGGCTGCAAAAACGCAGCGAATACTATCCGATCAGTTCTGCACCAGGCCGTATGTTGCAAAATGGCGATACCTTAATCGTGAGCACTGACCGCTATGCCGGCACCATTCAGGTGCGGGTTGAAGGCGCGCACTCTGGTGAACATGCCATGGTACTGCCTTATGGTTCCACTATGCGTGCGGTTCTGGAAAAAGTCCGCCCGAACAGCATGTCGCAGATGAACGCGGTTCAGCTTTATCGCCCATCAGTAGCTCAGCGTCAGAAAGAGATGCTGAATCTCTCGCTGCAAAAACTGGAGGAAGCCTCACTTTCTGCCCAGTCATCCACCAAAGAAGAAGCCAGCCTGCGAATGCAGGAAGCACAACTGATCAGCCGCTTTGTGGCGAAAGCACGCACCGTGGTTCCGAAAGGTGAAGTGATCCTCAACGAATCCAATATTGATTCTGTTCTGCTTGAAGATGGCGACGTCATCAATATTCCGGAGAAAACATCGCTGGTTATGGTTCATGGCGAAGTGCTGTTCCCGAACGCGGTGAGCTGGCAGAAGGGTATGACCACCGAGGATTACATCGAGAAATGTGGTGGCCTGACGCAGAAATCGGGTAACGCCAGAATTATCGTCATTCGTCAGAACGGTGCGGCAGTCAACGCTGAAGATGTAGATTCACTCAAGCCTGGCGATGAGATTATGGTTCTGCCGAAATATGAATCGAAAAACATTGAAGTTACCCGTGGTATTTCCACCATCCTCTATCAGCTGGCGGTGGGTGCAAAAGTGATTCTGTCTTTGTAAGGGGTTGAAATGAGCAAAGCAGTTATTGTCATTCCGGCTCGCTATGGCTCCTCGCGCCTGCCGGGTAAGCCACTGCTCGATATTGTTGGTAAACCGATGATCCAGCATGTTTACGAGCGTGCGTTACAGGTGGCGGGCGTTGCGGAAGTTTGGGTGGCAACAGACGATCCGCGTGTTGAACAGGCCGTACAGGCGTTTGGCGGGAAAGCCATCATGACGCGCAACGATCATGAATCCGGCACCGATCGGCTGGTCGAGGTGATGCATAAAGTCGAGGCAGATATCTACATTAACCTGCAGGGCGACGAACCAATGATTCGCCCGCGGGATGTAGAAACGCTGCTACAAGGAATGCGTGACGATCCCGCGTTGCCGGTGGCAACGCTATGCCACGCGATTTCTGCCGCAGAAGCGGCTGAGCCAAGCACGGTAAAAGTGGTTGTGAATACCCGCCAGGATGCGCTTTATTTCAGCCGCTCACCGATTCCGTATCCGCGTAATGCTGAAAAAGCGCGCTACCTGAAACACGTCGGTATTTACGCTTATCGTCGCGATGTGCTGCAAAACTACAGCCAGTTACCGGAGTCCATGCCGGAGCAGGCGGAATCACTGGAGCAGCTAAGGTTGATGAACGCGGGGATCAACATCCGCACATTTGAGGTTGCCGCAACCGGTCCGGGCGTCGACACCCCAGCATGCCTGGAAAAAGTGCGCGCCCTGATGGCACAGGAACTGGCTGAAAACGCATGATTGGCATTTACTCGCCTGGCATCTGGCGTATTCCGCATCTGGAGAAATTTCTGGCGCAACCGTGCCAGAAACTTTCTCTGCTGCGCCCTGTTCCGCAAGAAGTTGATGCTATCGCCGTGTGGGGACATCGTCCCAGCGCGGCGAAACCAGTCGCCATCGCCAAAGCAGCGGGAAAACCCGTCATTCGTCTGGAAGATGGATTTGTGCGTTCGCTGGATCTTGGCGTCAATGGCGAGCCGCCGCTTTCTCTGGTGGTGGATGATTGTGGCATTTACTACGATGCCAGCAAGCCTTCAGCACTGGAGAAACTGGTACAGGATAAAGCCGGAAATACAGCTCTGATAAGCCAGGCCAGAGAAGCGATGCACACCATCGTGACCGGGGATTTGTCGAAATATAACCTGGCACCTGCGTTTGTGGCTGATGAGTCAGAACGTGCAGACATCGTTCTGGTTGTCGATCAGACATTTAATGATATGTCAGTGACGTATGGCAATGCTGGCCCGCATGAGTTTGCTGCCATGCTGGAAGCCGCGATGGCGGAAAATCCTCAAGCCGAAATTTGGGTGAAGGTGCACCCAGATGTACTGGAAGGAAAGAAAACAGGTTATTTCGCTGATCTGCGTGCCACGCAACGAGTACGTTTGATTGCCGAGAATGTCAGCCCGCAGTCGCTATTGCGACACGTTTCCCAGGTTTACGTCGTGACCTCCCAGTACGGCTTTGAAGCCTTGCTGGCAGGAAAACCAGTAACATGTTTCGGCCAGCCTTGGTATGCAGGTTGGGGTTTAACCGACGATCGTCATCCACAGTCCGCTTTGTTATCTGCCCGACGCGGTTCTGCCACGCTGGAGGAACTTTTTGCCGCTGCATACCTGCGTTACTGTCGCTATATCGATCCGCAAACGGGAGAAGTAAGCGATCTATTTACCGTGCTGCAATGGCTGCAATTACAACGTCGACATCTGCAACAGCGTGATGGTTATTTATGGGCGCCAGGCTTAACGCTGTGGAAGTCAGCGATCCTGAAACCTTTCTTGCAAACGGCAACAAACCGGCTGAGTTTTTCACGTCGCTGTACTGCGGCGAGCGCCTGCGTGGTATGGGGTGTAAAGGGAGAACAGCAATGGCGAGCCGAAGCGCAGCGAAAATCACTGCCGTTATGGCGAATGGAAGATGGTTTTCTGCGTTCATCCGGACTTGGCTCTGACCTTTTGCCGCCGCTATCGTTGGTCCTGGATAAACGCGGGATCTACTATGACGCCACGCGCCCCAGCGACCTGGAAGTGCTGCTTAATCACAGCCAGTTAACACTGGCGCAGCAGATGCGAGCTGAGAAGTTGCGGCAACGGGTGGTTGAAAGCAAACTGAGCAAATACAACCTGGGAGCCGATTTCTCTCTGCCTGCCAAAGCCCAAGATAAAAAAATCATCCTGGTGCCGGGTCAGGTAGAGGACGATGCCTCGATTAAAACAGGCACTGTCTCGATTAAGAGCAACCTTGAGTTATTACGCACAGTACGCGAGCGCAATCCGCACGCCTACATTATTTATAAACCGCACCCGGATGTATTAGTGGGGAATCGCAAGGGCGATATTCCGGCAGAACAGATTGCTGAACTTGCTGATTATCAGGCACTGGACGCAGATATTATTCAATGCATCCAACGCGCAGATGAAGTGCATACCATGACGTCGCTGTCGGGGTTTGAAGCATTATTACATGGCAAGCGCGTACATTGTTACGGCCTGCCCTTCTATGCCGGTTGGGGTTTAACCGTTGATGAACATCGCTGCCCGCGCCGCGAGCGAAAATTAACGTTAGCGGATTTGATCTATCAGGCGCTGATTGTTTATCCAACCTATATCCACCCAACACGGCTACAACCTATTACGGTTGAAGAGGCGGCGGAATATTTGATCCAGACGCCGCGCAAGCCGATGTTTATTAGAAAAAATAATATTTACAGAGTTATTAACATTTACCGTAAGTTAATCATGTTCTGCAAAGTAAGACTGGGCTAAACAATTTCATTGTTGACTATTACGCAAATTATTTATGCAAGGTAATGCACTAACCGTTTTATTATCCGGTAAAAAATATCTGCTATTGCAGGGGCCAATGGGACCCTTTTTCAGTGATGTTGCCGAGTGGCTAGAGTCATTAGGTCGTAACGCTGTGAATGTTGTATTCAACGGTGGGGATCGTTTTTACTGCCGCCATCGACAATACCTAGCTTACTACCAGACACCGAAAGAGTTTCCCGGATGGTTACGGGATCTCCACCGGCAATATGACTTTGACACAATCCTCTGCTTTGGCGACTGCCGCCCATTGCATAAAGAAGCAAAACGCTGGGCAAAGTCGAAAGGGATCCGCTTCCTGGCATTTGAAGAAGGATATTTACGCCCGCAATTTATTACCGTTGAAGAAGGCGGAGTGAACGCATATTCATCGCTACCGCGCGATCCGGATTTTTATCGTAAGTTACCAGATATGCCTACGCCGCACGTTGAGAACTTAAAACCTTCAACGATGAAACGTATAGGCCATGCTATGTGGTATTACCTGATGGGCTGGCATTACCGTCATGAGTTTCCTCGCTACCGCCACCACAAATCATTTTCCCCCTGGTATGAAGCACGTTGCTGGGTTCGTGCATACTGGCGCAAGCAACTTTACAAGGTAACACAGCGTAAGGTATTACCGAGGTTAATGAACGAACTGGACCAGCGTTATTATCTTGCTGTTTTGCAGGTGTATAACGATAGCCAGATTCGTAACCACAGCAGTTATAACGATGTGCGTGACTATATTAATGAAGTCATGTACTCATTTTCGCGTAAAGCGCCGAAAGAAAGTTATTTGGTGATCAAACATCATCCGATGGATCGTGGTCACAGACTCTATCGACCATTAATTAAACGGTTGAGTAAGGAATATGGCTTAGGTGAGCGAATCCTTTATGTGCACGATCTCCCGATGCCGGAATTATTACGCCATGCAAAAGCGGTGGTGACGATTAACAGTACGGCGGGGATCTCTGCGCTGATTCATAACAAACCACTCAAAGTGATGGGCAATGCCCTGTACGACATCAAGGGCTTGACGTATCAAGGGCATTTGCACCAGTTCTGGCAGGCTGATTTTAAACCAGATATGAAACTGTTTAAGAAGTTTCGTGGGTATTTATTAATGAAGACGCAGATTAATGCTGTTTATTATGGGAGTGCTGATTTTGGAGAAGATAAAACATCAGAAAAACATTTTATCAATATAATCAAAAAAATCATACACCCATAACAATATGATATCAATCGCAATAGTTATCTGTAGCCCGACTTTCAAAAAAATAATACCAATAATTATATGGTGGCTATTTTTTCCTCTTTCAGATAATCCTTTATCGCACATGAGATATCATCATAATAATAAACTTCATTATTTCTGCCTAAAAAAATCGCAACATCACAAAATTCTCTGATAGAATTTAGATTATGTGAAACCATAAGAAAGTTGGATTCTGAATGACGGGACTTAAAAATTTCTGCACATTTTTCCCTAAACCTTGCATCACCAACTGACGTAATCTCATCGACAAGATAGTAATCAAATTCAAATGCCATACTTAATCCAAATCCAAGCCTAGACTTCATCCCAGAGGAATAAGATTTAATAGGCATATCAAAATACATTCCTAATTCAGAAAATTCTTCTACAAAAGCAACCTTATTTTTTAAATCACCTTGTTTGGCATATAGCCTAGCAACAAATTTTACATTCTCTCGGCCTGTTAAGCTTCCCTGAAAACCACCTGAGAGTCCAACGGGCCAAGAGATACTTCTGTTCGTGATTACTGCTCCATAATCAGGTTTGTCGATACCACCAATTATCCGAAGCAATGTCGATTTTCCTGCCCCATTTCGGCCAAGCAGAGCAACACTTTTTCCCTCGGGAAATTCAACGTTTAAATCTTTGAATACATAATGCCTTCCATGTGGTGTACGATATGACTTTGTAAGATTTTCAATTTTAATCATAGCAAGAATATCACACCTTCGAATTTTTATAATATTTTGATTTTAGCATTTAAATTAAAAAGTTTCACTTTGGTATTATTCACTATTTTGATTTTCAGAATAGACCGAATAAATCCATTCTAATATAGATTAAAGAGCATGAACTATGATATTAATACTTTCAAATATCCACTATTACCCCCCTCCAAGCTAGAATATATTGAAATGCTTTGAAATAGTATAAAGCACAATCTTTTGTTGAGTTTAACAAAGGCATAGAAAATGGTTTTGATATTTATTAATTATAATATTTAACACACCTTTAAGTACCTCATCATATATAGTAGGCAAGATTTTTACATTTCACCTTTTCTTTAACCATCTCAATGAAACTTAAGTCCATTTGAACAAAAAATAAATCATATATTTCTGTTAAACTTAAGCATGAATATATAAAATAGTTATTCAAGTCCCTGCTTTCATAAGACATTACAAATTAATCTAAATGATATAAAAGTCTTAATATAAGAACTTTAATTCTATAATTGATTTTTTAAACCCATAACAACTATAAACTTTTTACACTTATCAACACCCATACATGATACACTAAAGTCTAAGATATCACTTTGTAAAGTGATACAATTATTTATTATAATGTCATTTAATTGAAATGGTGTTCAATTTATTTATGAACTCCACATAATAATCATTAATATAATGAAATGGGGATAACCCCCATTTATGTTCCTTACATGAAACAACATATTGTTCATCAAGTCTAATTGATATAGAGTTTTTTATTTTCTCTTTTAACAATTCATAATAAATATTTAAGCGAGCATTTGTTAAGGCGTTAAGAAAACGCCTTTCTTCACTGAACTTCTGTATATTCCCATTTTCTAAATAATAATCAGAGTACCTAGCCTCGTGAATGACAACTAAAACACCTGGGAATAAATTGTTTATCTTCTCACAGAAGCAAACTGCCTTCTCAAAAAAAATGGCTTCAGTTTCTGCACACCCCCTTTTTAATATCTTCTCTATAGAAACATTATTAACATCGACAATATATTCAACCAATTCATCGGATCTTGTTAAATAACTATCATTTATTGACACTAAATCATAACGTTCATCAATAAGGTCAATACATATCAGGTCTGGAGATATTGACTTTAGTTGTTGTAACGTACTTTTATTATAATCATTATTAAGAACCCATTTTACCCATTGCTTTTCAATATTTATTAACGTCGGAGATGGCTCTACCTCTTTAGACATTAAACTAATCAGGGAGGCTCTTGGAAAGTAAGCACCTTTAACGTCATAGACGTTATTTGTAACTTCAAAAGCATCCCTGGTAACACAAGACCCAATAATACCAACCTTTAGCATGATATTACTCCATTATATAAAAGACAATTTTTTATCAAATTCATCTTTAACCACTTGACAATTTTTAAGATAATCTTCATCTTGGATTTGCCATGTGTGCGCGGCAGTATTTTTATAGCGCATTTGGATAAAATTATATTTATCTGATGAGTAAATAGTAAATCCGTTCATCTTACATTCTTTAAGAAAGTTAGTATCTTCACCGCGATTACAACTTTGAAACTTAATCTTCTCAAATACATATTTCTTTATTATTAAAGTGCCACCAGATACAAAATCTGAAAAACGATTGTCTTTACCCGGTTGTTTAATAGCCATGACATTTTTGGACTCTACATAGCAGAAGTAAGAATCCTTACCAATAACATCAGCCCCACTATAATTAAAAGCTAGCAATGCATCCAATAAATAATTGCCACCATAATAATCATCATCATCCATCTTGGCAATGTAATGTCCTGAAGCATGAGCAACGCCGTAGTTCAGGCAGTCGCCAAGAGTTGTTTCCTGTGATAGTTGATATATATATACGTTAGGTATACCTCGAGTCTTATTTTTAATCAAATCTATATCGAAGTCATCATTATTAAGGATTAGTAGTAATTCTTTGTTCTCATGAGATTGGCGCTGATAATTATCAATCAGCATATCTATATTCTGGAGGCGATTTGTACATATAATTATCGAGATTTTATCATCTTTAAGTGGAGAAGTATTAATTCCTACAGTATTAAGGATTTGTTTAAATCGTTTTTCATAAGAGTGATACAGAAGACAATGCCGCGCAGCTTGATGCCCAAGAATTTCACGCCTTAGATCAGATTTAAGCAACTGCTGAACGATATTTTTTGCCTCATCTTTATTATTTACAATATGTACATGGTTTCCAAGCATAGCTTTCATACCATCAGAATGAGTTGATACAACTGGTGTACCGCAAGCCAAAATTTCGAAAACCCGACGGGAGAACATAGTTGGTGAGTCCTGAACAGTGTTGATATTCAGGAATAGCTTGTATTGTCTATAAGCAGTGAGCATCTGTTCATAGTCAAGTGAACCAACTATAAATGGTTGATATTTTTCAGGAAAGATTCGTGATTCTCTATGTTTGGTTGCATGCAGCATTCGGTCGTATATATGCAATTCACGATGTGCTGTTCCATCAAGGACAATTTCTGTTTGTGCTCGACGAGTATCATGTCCATTATTATACCAACTACCGGCAAAACATACTTCGTAAACTGGAAGTTTTTTATTCTTATCACGAATTGGGTTGTGGATAGCTGGTTGTGCCGCAAAAGGAAGTGCGTATACTCTATTATGTCCAACACGAGACTTGTATTTTTCTAAGATATTCCCATCAGTTGTGAATATATAGTCACAATCAGCTGCAACATCAATAAAGACTTCGTAGTTGGTTGGATCCTCCTTATTCCAAAATACTACAGGAATATTCTTGGATTGACAGTATTTGATAACTTTGCGAAGTGGATCACCCAAATGTTTTTTATAACTCACCATGGTATATGTCCACTCACCATTATTACCATTCCAAGCTGATTCAAGAAATAACATTACTGGGTGTGATTCGTCAATCTCTGATTTCCAATTTTGCTTGGTTAACGGAATAAAGTTTGCCTCATAGCGAAAGCATTCATAAGTAAACTTATCACAGATCGTTACAACATTGATATGCTGATTTCGCAAATGTGCATGTGATTCAAAGACAGGCCAACTAATCTCATTATCATGTTTTACCTCATTATAAACACCAACACTTTCAAGCAATTGCTTCTTGACACTACAGTTAAGAGGGGGGTGATCAAATTTGCCTTTACGCTTAGCCGCACGAATCTTTATTAGCTTTTGAGGCAAGGAAAGAAAACCTTTCAGGCTGCTACGTTTAGTCTCTACCATAGTTTTGCCTAAACGATAGTATAAAGACCTTTCTAGTTTCTGCTTCTCGTAGAGAGCTGTAACAAGCTTGTCTTTAAGCTCGTCAATTTTTTGCTTTTGTATTTGTGGTGATTCTGGTAATGAGAGAATTCGCGTCTCGAAAGCTTTTGTCAGCGTTTTTGCTTTCACTTCAAAGTGTCGTATAATTTCCTCATGGCTTTGGCAATTATCAAGCCTTATTGCATTCACGGGTAAAGTTTCTTCAATGTAGAGTTTAATAGGTTCAATACGAAGTGAACCTTGCCCTTTAAAACGTAATGCCATACTAAAGTAACGCGCATCAGGCATTGTATCGAATTCAATATGATTAATACCGTTATAAATAAGTTGATATTTGTGAGTAATTCTTTTATTTTCATCATACTGGATAATAAAAATTGCACATTCAGGTCGATTCTCTCCATATGATGCATTTAATACTAATCGATACTTGAATCCACCATTGATACGCCAGGAGTTTTTGTCCAATGGCAACCCATTAATATTCATACTGCCAGTTTGTAAATAAAAAGAGTCTCCATTTATCAAATCCATTTCTACAGACAAACTTCCATCTGACTCTATATGCAAATGCTTATTACGACTATTATCAGCAGGTAATAACCATTCGGTCGATGATTCTATATTAGAAAGACCATTGAAAGGTAAAAACGGATAGTTTTGCTCTTTCCATTCTATTTTATTGGCCTTACGTGATAATAGACGAAAAAGTTTTTCGAAATGACTATCATAGATTGAAAATGCCACCTGAAGTTGGTTAATTTCATCCCCAGTGTGTAATTTATTTTTTACTTTTTTCTTAGTAAGACGATTTGACATATCTATATTCTTTCAATTAAAAAAGTGTTTTCCAGACCAAAATAATATATATTAATTGGCAGCATTTACAAAATCTAGTATTGTAGCGCTTGTATACTTTTTATTAATAAGACCTTTAAATTCTTTATGCTTAACTAAAACTAGAACAATATCTGCTTGTTCCAGTGCCTCATAGAGAGAAACCAATTTAACGTTATTACGTCCTTTTAAAGCTGATGGCAAATCATCAATATTAGGTTCAACTACTAAAAGCCGATTAGCAGGGTTATCTGCTAATCTTTTGGTAATTTCTAATGCAGGGCTTTCTCGTAGGTCATCAATATCCGGTTTAAATGCCAATCCCAAACAAGCGATCTTTGGGTTTCTTAGGCCGACAACAACTTGGCTAATTTTTTCAATCACATATTGAGGTTTATAATCGTTGACTAAGCGAGCCTGGTGAATTAACTTTGCAAGTTCTGGATTTTGGTTAACTATAAACCAAGGGTCAACTGCTATGCAATGACCGCCAACACCACAGCCAGGCTGAAGAATATTAACTCGCGGATGCCGATTAGCCAATGAAATTAACTCCCATACATTTATACCTTGTTTATCGCAGATTAGTGACAGTTCATTTGCAAAAGCAATGTTCACATCCCGAAAAGCATTTTCCGTTAACTTACTCATCTCAGCGGTACGCGCATTAGTGGCAATACATTCACCTTTTTTAACGAAAAGTTTGTATAATTCAATTGCTGAAGTTGTACTGTGCTCATCCAGTCCCCCAATGATCCGGTCATTTTCAACTAATTCACGTATAACTTGTCCTGGTAACACTCGCTCGGGGCAATGCGCAATGCAAATATCAGCCTTCAATCCATTTTTCATCTGATGAGGAAATGTTAAATCTGGGCGCTCTTCTGCTAACCATTTAGCCATTTGCTCAGTAGCACCAACAGGCGAAGTGGACTCTAAAACAACCAGATTACCCTTTTCAAGTAGTGGCGCTAATGCACGTGAAGCTGATTCAATATATTTTAAATCAGCCTCAAAGTTCTTTCCTTTAAACGGTGTCGGTACAGCCATGAGGAATGCATCAGCTTTTTGCGGTTCTGTAAAGGCTTTCAAATATCCTTGGCTAACAGCAGACTTCACTAACTCCTGCAGTCCTGGCTCAACAATATGAATATTCCCTTGATTAATTGTATCTACAGCGTACTTGTTGATATCTACACCAACAACGTGAATATTGTTGCTAGCAATCACTGCTGCAGTAGGTAAACCAATATACCCTAAACCAATAACAGAAATACGTTTAAACATAATATTGAATCACTCTCTTGGACTAATTTTAATTAACATTAGTATAGATAAAAAAAGCTGTAATAATTTGCTGTTAGTTTATTTATTCCAGTTGATATCTAAAACCTAAAACAGCATCTACAATTCGCTGACTTGTTTTGCCATCACCATAAGGATTATTTGCATGACTCATTGACTGATATGCGACATCATCATCTAATAGACGAATAGTTTCACTCACGATTGCCTTATCACAAGTGCCTACTAAACGCACTGTTCCTGCTTTAACCGCGGCAGGCCGTTCAGTTGTATCACGCATACATAGAACTGGCTTTCCTAATGACGGAGCTTCTTCTTGAATCCCGCCAGAATCTGTTAATATCAGATAACATTGCTTCATTAGATATACAAATGGTAAATAATCCTGAGGTTCAATTAGATAAATATTTTCTAATTTTTGCAAATTTCTTTTCACTGGTTGTTGCACATTTGGATTCAAATGTACTGGGTAAATGATTTGAACGTCATCTCGTTGAGACAATTTAGCTAAAGCATTGCAAATTCGTTCAATTCCTTCTCCATGATTTTCTCTGCGGTGTAAGGTGACAAGGATCATTTTTTTATTTTTATCGATAAAATCAAATTGAGACTCCAACTGTTTTCTTAATATGGAGCTTTGTTCAATTTTGTTTGATACAGACACCAAAGCATCAATAACTGAATTCCCTGTTAAAAAAATATTTTCTGGTGGAATATTTTCCATTATAAGATTTTTCAATGCACCAGCAGTCGGAGCATAGTGTTGGTCAGCAATTCCTCCCGTTAGTCGACGCATACCTTCTTCAGGCCATGGAGAATAAATATTTCCTGTGCGTAGACCGGCTTCAACATGGCCTACAGCAATATGATGATAATAAGCAGCTAATGTTGCTGCGAATGAAGTTGCTGTATCTCCATGGACAAGGATACGATTTGGTGTAAATTTAGAAAATACCGTTTTTAACCCTTGTAAGATAGCTGTTGTCACATCGGTTAAATCTTGACCAGGCTTCATAATATTGAGATCATAGTCAGGCTTAATCTCAAATAATTTTAACACTTGATCCAACATCTCACGATGCTGTCCAGTTACACATACTCGCGCGTCTATTAGATTATTATTTTCAAATGCCTTAACAATAGGGGCCATTTTTATAGCCTCTGGTCTAGTACCAAATATTATAAGTATTTTTTGCTGTATCATTTTCATCCTTCTTTAACATTAAAGAATAAACATTACATTTTTTAACTAATAAAGTTCAAAATCCCGATTCATCTGCTGAAGGCGATGATGCCAGGTATGTTGAGATAATACAATTTCTTTTGCGCGTTCCCCCAAGACAGTTCTTTTATTTATGTCTTTTTGCAATTCCAAACACCATTCTCGCGCGGATTGACCATTCGCAATTGAAATAATACTATCCTCAAATATACGATTCATAGCTATTGATGGACTGCTGATTATAGAACACCCTGAAGCACCTAATTCAAAAACCCTCCGTGAAAGCATTGTTGTAGATTTTCTAATTGTATTAAAATTTAGATAGATTTGATATTGAGTGTATGCCTGTGCAACTAAATTTAAAGGAATTGATGGTCGACAATATACATGTAAATCATTTGGATAACTACAGTTATTTTTTTTATTCCAAAATCGATCATAAATAACCAACCCACATCTTGAAAGTGAGTGTAGAACATCATATTGCATTTGGCTCCTTTCACTAAACTGATTACCATAGTAGCCACCAAAAAATGCAACACCATATTTCCGCTTTACTTGAGGAACAGGCTTATACCAATGAGGTTGCGCTGCAAACATAAGTACTCCTACTGACTGGCACCTGTGGTCTAGTAATGAGTCATATCGATTAATTGAATCCGCGTCTGTTGTATATATTATATCAAAAAAAGAAGCTGAATCAGAAAACCTTTCAAAATGGAATGGATCTTCTTTATTCCAAAATACAGTTTTTATTTTTTTTCTTTTGCAATATTCAACTATTTTCTTTAATTCATTGTTATTATCTGGTTTGTTTTCATAACTTGCTATTTTACCTTGCCAGCTATTCCTATATCCTCTCCAAGCAGATTCAACAAACAAAAAATCAGGTTTAAACAAGCGTAATTTCCAACGCCAATCAAAGGGAGTTAAAGGCAAAATATCTGCATCTGGAGCCAAATCATATGTCGTAAACTCATCTGCGATTAATGCAATACAAGGTTTTTTTTTCTTCAAAATAATTCCCGCTGAATATTATTGAGTTCATACTAACAAAGAATCATTGTTTGAATTTAAAGCATGTTATAAATACACTTTGACATGATTGCATCCAAAGCATCATAATTAAATAAATGTATTATTTTCCAACAAGGTCATCTTATATATATTATTATATATAAATGAGTGATATGGAATTATATTGGAACGAACAGAATGCGGCTTAAAACATAACGCATTTGAGCATTAATAAAAATATTACTTATTATAACATTAAAAAATACTTTCTTATGCCGTGCCATTATCTTTTAACTAGCACAGTTTTTATTATATTAATATTATTGATATAATAAAATCTAAACCGTTATTTATTTTATTTACAATAACTTATATACCTAAAATATATTTAACCTTCCTGTACATTGTATCATAACGATCTACATGGCCAGGTTTATTATCAAAGTATATGCTATAATCTCGAATATCATCCCCCCTATCAATACATCGTTGTATAAATGATAAAAGCAATGTTGTGTCGTAATGGCATTCATCACTAATGGCGTTTTTATATTTATCTCTAAAAATACGATAATTCTCTTCTCTTGCACTATAATAACTATCATTGTGCTTTTTGTCATGATATAAATGAAGAGCTAAATCTTTCTGAAGCAATATATCTAAACAATACTCTCCCAAATATTTTCTGAACCCAGTAGTAAATAACGGAGAATGACATGGTTTATCTATCAAAAAATCAGATTTTAGTTTTGACAAAAAGTGATGGTTATATAAACGTATCAAAAAATCAAAATCTTCATACCCATGACCTTGAAAGCTTTCATCAAACCCATGTATTTTTTTATAGCTTTCTGACTTCAAAATTGTAATAGAGGAGGGACTTGCTAAATGTAAAAACTCTTTTCTTGAAAAATCAAAATATCTTTTTTTTAATAACTCTACTGATATCTTTTTTTTAATTAATATGTGCGTTCCATGTTTTGTCAAATATAAACACGGTAAAATATAGAATGGTTTTACTCCTTTTTGTATTTTATTTTTATATTTTTCGAATAAAACAACATCAGGATATATATCCACATCAAGCAATATGATAAATTCAGTATCAACTAATTTGAATGCAAAATTTCTTAGCAATGAAGTATTTATGTATTTATAACTACAATCGTATGAATTGACAATAACATTGTTATATTCACCCAAGGCTTCTATAAATACATGATCGTATTTAGTAAAGCGATTTCCGTGACCAAATATAATTTTAAAATTATTTTCCCTAGTTGCTTCGGCAATACTAATTGCTTTCTGAATAATATCTTTAGGTCTGCGTTTTAGGTCTATTGGGATTATAGCGGTTAACATTTTCAAACTATTTGTAAGCTATAACAGATGTATGTTACAAAATCCATAGTATTTTCAATTGTGGCATTTCCTTTTTTATTAAATTGCAAAGCCACACTAATCATGATGTCAGCATTGCCTCTTCACGCGTTCGGTATAACGCCAGACCGATGAACAGGGTGACCAGAGTGAACATTGCAAGGTAGTTCAGACTCACGCCTTCGCTGATATAGCCAGGCATAACTGCCTCGCGGCTTAACTCTACGACATGCACTAATGGATTCCAGAGTAGATATGACCAGTATTGCTTCGGAATCGAGTGTAGAGGGAACATGATGCAGGAGATGAAATACAGCGGCTTAAGCAGTATCGGCAGGACCTTTTGCATTTCAGGGAAAGTCTTACCAACGACCATGAATATTAAGCCAACGCCACATGAAAGAATGATTAACAAACTCCAGGTAAGCACAAGTTGTAAAAAGTTTGTTATTTCGAAATATTCGCCTGCCATCCAGACAATAAGCATAAGCAATATATAAACAGCAACATAAATCAGTGTCTCAAGCAATGCACGCGCAATGATCGTATCGATGGGTTTTACTGGTCGATAATTAAACAGCCCCTGATTCGCTTCAATAGCACCTACAGAACGATTGCTGATACTGCTAAAGATAAAAAAGGGAATCAGGCCATTAAGTAAAAACACCGGGAATGAGATGTCTGGCATCGTGCGGTGCATAATGTAACCAAAAATGCCCAACAGTATCAGCAAATGCGCAGAGGGTTCGAGAATCGCCCACAAATATCCCAGACGGAACTTACCAAAGCGTGTTCGTATTTCTCGTAGAAATAATGCCTCTACGGTGACTTTCTGGACTTCAAATCCACTTCTTGCCATTTGATGATGTGATCCTAATCTCTTCAGGTACGCTACCGCCCTTGGCTTAACAGCTACCAATACACTGGAGGTAATGCTTATTTGTAACTGGATAAAATTCACTCAGACGGTTTGACCTTTTTAATAGTCGCAAAAAAATTTCAGCAGAAATTATTTCCGCAGGGATAAATAGATCTATTTCCGTCTCGTTTCTTCTAATCCATTCTTCAGGCATGAATGGATTCGGTCTTCTGGTAATTTCAGAAAACTGGCCGTTTTAGAATGCAGATTTAATTTCTCAGGAAATTATTTTTATTATTACTGTTAACTACTTGATTATAATATCCCCTATGGATTTTATGCGTAACAATACCTGCAATCCGTTTCAAACCAGAATGCACGCGATTGATTACCAATAAATTGTTCACCAAGAAACTATTTCCCTATTTAAAATTCACTCGTGTACTTCTTATTTATATCTACAGCCCCCTCTTTACAGCCATATTTGTGATTTATATCACATTTAAATGGTGTTATTTAAGTCGCACCAATAATCCCGAAGGTAATTATTTTCGTCGATTAAAATATACATCTTGATTATTTTGTGTATTTATTTTAACCAGTGTTACAACCAACACCATCCCTCAGTAGATATACCTGAGCAGACATTTCTTAAAATCGACGAATAGTTTCACTGGAAATTATTATGCTTATTTGAAATTCCCTTTCTGATTATCTCCAGGAATTTTACTAATTTCCAAGCTACACAAAATACAGATCACACAAGAATTATCCTATATGTTTTGACCTATCAATTGTTACTCAATGATTTATTACAACTATTAATAATCATAATGTGTCAAAACACTTAAGCATCTTTACAGTCTTAGAAAGGTGTCGATTAACGAAGGCTACATGGTGAAAAACAGGTTCCTTCAGTGTTACCGAACATTCCGTGGTGGTCTGGAGGGAGATAAATCTTGCTACATCGGAACTCAGCCCGGTGAGCTGGTTTGACAGTTCCGCACTCACCATTGGGCTAAGGGTTATCAGGTGGGGTTAAGGAAATGGCAATACCTACCCCCGTCCAAACTCCAGTCGCAGCACATTTACCATCCCTGGCTTCTCAGCAGCACTGACATCAATTTGTGTCACCCGCAGCGCATATTTTTCATCCAGTGCGTTTAACCATTTCAGAAGGTCATTAAACACCACAGGTTCTATCCAGACCTGAATATTCTCCCCACGCTCGGCTATCCGCTTGATGACCACCGAGTGCGCGGAAGCGCTGTCACTGATGACCCGCGATACCTGTGCTTGCGTTGTCGTGCCGGATTTTCGCGCCGCAATAATATCCGGCGCAGTGCTCTTCAGTCGCGCGTTCATCGCCACCAGCTGCTGCAACATCGTCTCCTGTTGTTCTATCCGCTCGCTCAACGGCTGCCAGATGAGGACGTAATATACGGCGCAAAACAGGAACACGGCCGCGGCCAGTAACATGCCTTTTTCACGCGGCGAACGCCCCGCCAGGTGCTGTGCCAGCCAGTGTTCGCCACGGCTTAACTGGCGTTCACGCCATTGCTGAAAATAGTGAATAAATTTATCGCGTAACATGTTATTTCCTCCGCAACGTTACGCCGCCGGAAACCGCATCACCCTCTTTCTGTAACGCGTCCTGTTGCACAACATAATCTGCCGCCAGTGCGCTACGCAGTTTATCGAAGCTGGCAAAGTTCGCAGCCCGTAGCTGGAGGTGAAGCGTCTGGCGTTTTTGATCAAAGGTGAAACCACGCATTTCGATGTCGGTAAGTGACGCTGATTTCAGGGTACTGGCGATCGCTGACAATTCTGCGAGCAGCCGGGTATCGTCGGCCTGTGGGCGATATTTTTTCAGCGCCATCGTCACCTGAGAGCGTAAATTCACAATCCGCTTCTGCTCCGGGAATAGCGTTAAGAACTGTTTCTCCGCCTGGGTGCGGCTTTGCGCCACCTGTTCGCTGACGCTCCATAACGTCACGCCCCGTTCCACTGCCAGCGCAACCAGAATCAGCAATATCGGCAGAATCATCACCCGCCAGCGCGCCCACTGTTTTCGGTAGCTGACGCGAGGCTGCCACGGTCCAGTCAGCAGGTTCCCTTCCGGTTCGCCATAAGTGGTAATGGCGGGCAGAGCCGTCACTGTCAGGCGTTCGGCGTCTGCACCAGCCCATGCAGACAGTTCTTCCGGTGCAATGCCGACCACGGTTAGTGAAAACGGTAAATCCTGCTCATTGAGCTGTGCGCGGAACATGACCGGAGCCAGCGCCCGCCCGGCGCTCCATCCCCGGCATTCATCGATGCGGCAGATAACCCGTTGCGCATCGCCAGCCATATAGCCACAAGGAATGGACATCCAGTCTGGCGCGACGGTAGCGCGGGTGATGCCGTTTGCCTGCAACCATTGCGCAATGTTACGCATATGCTGTTGGTGAATCACTGCTACGGTTGCCAGTTGCTGGTCGATTTTCAACGGGGCGAAATGCAGTTCATCGATATCCTGATTCAGCTCTTCTTCCAGCAAGGCGGGCAGAATAGTCGGTATCTGCTTGCGGGCGACATCAGGCAGTTCAACCTGCCAGACGCTGATCCATTCGCCGGGAATGTAGAGTCGAATCGCATCGGTTTGCAGCCATTGCTGGAGACGTTCGTCAGCAACGTCAGGCCAGATACCGTGTTCCACATCGGGTGTACGGCGCTGCCAGCGGACGGTGTCGGAGTCGCAAAGCGGGAAAAAAATCTCAAGGATGGAACTCACTCACTTTCTCCTGTCTGATGCCAGAGAACAGAAAAGTGTTGTGGGCCCATGCGGACAATTAACGAGTTCATCGTCAGTTCAATCTCATTCACGGTGATATCTGAACGCAGCCAGAAGTAATTGCTGTCCACGCTCAGGACGGTTTTTAGCTGTTTTTTAGTACGCTCATCGACGTCTGCGAGTAGCGGCTGTGCAAGAAACTGATCGACATCTTCCCAGCCCTTCGCCGGACGTTGTTGTAATAACGCCCGCGCCTGTACAGGGCTTAACCACGGGTCAAACAGCGCCTCAAGAATCACACTTTGCGTGACATCCAGGGTGTTGATGTTGATTTGCTGGCGGGTCATCGGCAGCGCACAGACCAGCGGTTTCAGTTTTTGATAAAGTCCGGCGTCCATTCCCTGCACCACGCGCATCTCACTGATATCGGCCAGCGGTTGATTAGCGGCGTAAAACGGCACCGAACGGGCGAGATACTCGCTGTCTTCACGACCCAGACGCGTCTGCACGCTGCGGTCTTCGTCAATAAACTCCCACAGGCTTTCGGCTATCAGTTCGGCACGATAAGCAGGCACATCGAGGCGCGAGATCAGGGCAATCAGTTGTTGTACCGCGAGCGGACGCGACGCCGTCGTCGGCTGAGCGAGGGCATTCAGGTTAAAGCAGGCCTGTGCGTCACGCAGAGTGACGGCGATTTGCCCCTGCGGCAGTGGGAAAAAACGAGGGCCAGAAGCCCACGGCTGTGCCTGATGCACACGCTTTTCATTTTTCAGGCTCAGACTGAGTGCGCTCAACGCCAGGCTTTCCGCACTGGCGCTGTACCACAGCGCCTGCTGGTACTCCTGCTGGCTGCGCGTTCGCCCAAGTTGTTGCTGCATCCGCCCGGAAAGCGTGATGGTCACCAGCGTCATAACCGCCAGCAATACCAGCACCACGACCAGTGCCATTCCGCGTTTTGGTGGTGAGGTGATCATGATAATTGCGGCCCGCGTAACAACCAGATGCGTTCAATTTCGCCCCATTGCGGCGAATGCAGGGTTATGCGTACTGCCACAGGAATCGCCTGCACTGATGACCAGCTCTCCTGCCAGCGCGTGCCGTCGTAGAACTGCAAACGGAGCGAATCCGCCGGGATTAATTTTTGCGTTGTTGGCTTCACGCTGCCTGCCGCATCGGTCAGTGGCCAGGCTAACCGTTCGAGATAACCACCATGAATGCGGTAACCGACGGTGAGCAGATTACTGCGCGGCAGACGCATCAACGGATTAACCACGCCGCCGCGCACAAAACGCATCCCTTCACTCTCAGACGCCAGCACGCCAGCGCCCGCCAGTAACGCTGGTTCACGCTGGCCCTGATCGCCTCTTACCGGACGCGGCATCATTTGTGTCAGATCGTGGTTCAAAAAACTCATCGTTTGCTGCATGAGGTTTAGTTTTTGATCGTGTCCGGCGACGGCGCTATTCACGCGTGTAACGCCGTTTGTCACCTGCAGCGCCATCAGTGCCAGTGAGGCAAAAATGGCAATTGCCACCAGCATTTCCAGTAACGTGAAACCAGCGCAAGTCCTTCTCACTGTTGGCCTCCCACGGCGCTAAACCAGGCGCGTCGTGACTGAATCACCGACGAAAAGTCTTCGTGACGGCTGACTTCAATATCCACTGCCTGGAGCAGCGCGTTGCCTGTACTCAGCGGTGTGGTTCGCCAGTACCAGCGGCTTCCTGCCATATCACTCTCGCCCTGGTGCCTGACCGCTCGTTGTTCACGGGTCATCAGGTAAAGCAGTGCGGTCTGGTTTTCAGCTACCCAGCCCGCTACCGTTTTTTCTTCAAGGATTTGCTGATTACTCAGCGCGCCGCTGGCGATCTGTAACACCGCCATGGCGGCCAACGCAAAAATCGCCAGCGCGAGCATTACTTCCAGCAAGGTAAATCCACGCTTCATGGCATCCCCTCATCACATTGATTGAGGGATAACACGCCATCGTGCGCCAGCTTTACCGCCCAACACGCGTTTTGTGCCGACGCGTAAAAACGCAGTGTAAACGGCGTGGCGGGTTCAAAAGGCGAAAAACGGATCTGCGGTGTCTTCTTTTTCGCCTCTTTTTGCAGCTCCAGTTCAATATCGTGCAGCGTCAGGCGACGACGCTGCAGCTCCAGCGCATATTCCTTCTGCCAGATATCACTTCCGGGTTGTAACAGCATCTGCACCTGTTTCGGCACCGTAACCTGTGCCGATAACCGGGTCGCAGAAACGGGCAACCATTGCCCGTGACGACGCTGCATAAACTGGTAACCTGGCGGGTCGATTAGCACACCGAGTGTTTGCCCTTCGATCACTGCCCTGTCCTTAAACTGCGCAAAGCGAGTCAGAAAATCCTGCGCCGCTTTTTTCGCAGGCGGCTCTGAAGCGGTCGCAAACGTCTGTACCACGCCCGCACTGGCAAGGCCGATAAGGAAAATCACCAGCATGATTTCCAGAAGTGTGAATCCGCGTTCAGGCACTGATTACTGAAACTCCTGCAAATTCCAGTTACCGATATCTGCGCCAGCGCCCTCCCCGTTTTCCTGACCATCTGCTCCCAGGGTATAAACATCAAACAGCCCTTTTTCACCCGGGCTGAGATACTGATAATCATTGCCCCACGGATCCTTTGGCAGTCGTTTAATGTATCCACCGGTACGGTAGTTACGGGAATCCGCCATATTGGCCGGTTGCTGGATCAGCGCCTCCAGCCCCTGTTCGGTAGTCGGATAACGCCCGTTATCCAGTCGGTACATATCCAGCGCATTCTCCAGCGCCACGATATCGCTGATGGCTTTTTGCCGATCGGCTTTCTCTTTGTTGCCCAACAGGTTAGGCACCACCAGACTTGCTAGGACGCCAAGAATAACAATCACCACCATCACTTCCAGCAGGGTAAAACCTGCCCGTGGTTTTTGTGTGCGGGATAACGAATTCATGTGATAACTCCGTAAATTACATTCCAACCATATTGTTCAGTTGCAGCATCGGTTCGAGGATGGCGATGACGATAAACAGCACCACGCCCGCCATCATCACCACCAGCGCCGGCTCAAACAGCCCTAACGCCAGCCCCACCTGGGTATCAAATTCCCGTTCCTGGTTGACCGCGGCCTGTTCAAGCATGGTTTCCAGTTCACCGCTCTGTTCGCCGGAGGCGATCATGTACAGCATCATCGGCGGGAACAGGCGCAACTCCGCCAGCGCGGCGCGCAGGCTGCTTCCTTCGCGGACGCGATCTGCCGCCAGCAGCAGTTGTTGCTCGACATAACGATTTGCCGACACGGCGGCGGCGGTCTGAATGCCTTCCAGCAGCGGAACACTGCTGGCGGTGAGGATGCTTAATGTGCGGGAAAAACGCGCCGTATTCAGTCCGCGCGCAACACGCCCCGTCACGGGCAAACGCAGCAAGGTTTTATCCCAGCGCAGGCGCATCGCAGGATTTTTGAGTAGCCGTTGCCCCAGCACCAGAAGCCCCAGCAAACCCGCCAGCCAGTACACGCCGCTGGTCTGTAACGTGTCGCTCATGGCGATGAGCATTCGGGTGGAGGCAGGCAGCGCGTGTCCGAGATGATCAAACTGTTCGATAATTTTCGGCACTACTGCCGTCAGCAAAATAGTGACCACGCCCGTTGCCACCACCAGCAGTACCAGCGGGTAGAGCATGGCCTGCAGCAGGCGTGATTTCAGATGCTGCCGCTGTTCGGTGTAATCCGCCAGGCGATTGAGCACCACGTCGAGATGTCCGGATTTTTCTCCGGCAGCGACCATCGAACAAAACAGGGAGTCAAAGACGCGGGGATGTTCGCGCAGGCTGTCCGACAGGGTATAACCTTCCTGAATCCGGCTGCGCAGCGCCATTCCGAGGCTTTTTACATGCAGTTTTTCACTTTGCTCACTGACCGCCTGTAAGCAGGTTTCCAGCGGCATTGCTGCCTGCACCAGCGTTGCCAGTTGGCGTGTGAACAGCGCCAAATCTGCCGCCGCCACGCGACGATGTGCATGCCGCCGACGCTGCAACATTCCCCCTGTCGAAGCATTCAGCCGGGCTTCAATGTGCACGGGGATAAGCTCTTTACCACGCAACAATTGACGGGCATGACGCGCGGAATCCGCCTCAATCATTCCTTTGGTTTTGCGACCATTACGCTCCAGCGCCTGATAGTAAAACAGTGCCATTACGCCTCCATGGTTACCCGCAGAACTTCATCGAGAGAGGTTTCTCCGGCGAGCACTTTCTCAATGCCGTTGCTGCGGATACCCGCAGAGTGTTGCCGGACATAACGTTCCAGCTCCAGTTCCCCGGCCTGACGGTGGATCAAATCACGTAATGTGGCGTCCACCACGATCAGCTCATGGATGGCAGTACGTCCGCGAAAACCTTTGTGATTACAGGCGGGACAGCCCTGCGGATGGTACAGCGTGACGGTTCGCGCATCGGTAATCCCCAGCAGGCGTTTTTCTTCGTCGGTGGCAGGCGCGGACTGGCGGCAATCGGGACACAGCGTGCGAACCAGTCGCTGCGCCATCACGCCCGTCAGACTGGAAGAGAGCAGGAAAGGCTCAACGCCCATATCCTGCAAACGCGTGATCGCCCCCACCGCCGTGTTGGTATGCAGCGTGGAAAGTACCAGGTGTCCGGTCAGTGAAGCCTGAACAGCGATTTCTGCGGTTTCGGTATCGCGGATTTCACCGACCATCACCACATCCGGGTCCTGACGCAAAATCGCGCGCAGGCCACGGGCGAAGGTCATGCCGACGCGGGTGTTAACCTGCGTCTGACCGATCCCTTCAATCATGTATTCGATAGGGTCTTCAACCGTGAGAATGTTACGCGAGTGGTTGTTCAGCTCCTGCAATCCAGCGTACAGCGTGGTGCTTTTGCCGGAACCGGTCGGCCCCGTCACCAGAAAAATGCCGTGCGGTTTGTGTAACAGCTGGCGCAACTGCGCAGTCAGTTCGAGACTTAAACCCAGACGCTCCAGCGTCAGGCGAGCCTGGTTTTTGTCCAGCAGTCGCAGCACCACCCGTTCCCCCCAGGCGGAAGGCATGGTGGAGACACGCACGTCAATCGCCCGACCGCCCAGCAGCAGCGCAATGCGCCCATCCTGCGGTACGCGTTTTTCGGCGATATCCAGCCGTGCCATCACCTTAATACGCGATACCAGCAGCGAGGCCAGTTTGCGCCCCGGACGCAGCATTTCATGTAGTGTGCCGTCAACACGAAAACGGATCACCAGACTCTTTTCAAACGTCTCGATGTGGATATCCGAAGCGCCTTCTTTAATCGCCTCTGCCAACATGGCGTTGATCAGTTTGATGATTGGCGCATCGTCGTCACTTTCCAGCAGATCTTCCGTTTCCGGTAGTTCTTCTGCGAGAGTAAAAAAGTCCTCAGCAGAACCGAGATCTTCCATCAGCTGGCGGGCCTCGGAAGAGTCCCGCTGCCAGACCGCATTCAGCCGCTGTTCAAATTCGGCCTCGTCGATTTGCCTCAGCGTAAAAGACGCGTTCAGCCCCCGCTGCAGCTCCTGCAAAACAGAGAGCGACAACGGATGAACATGGAGGATCTCCAGCGACGCTTCGCACCATGCCACCAGGCTAAACCGACGGCTGAAACTGTAGGGCAGACGCACGGTGTTAGCGGTGGTTTCCTGTGCTACAGGCACCATTAACGCGTTCTCCCGGCATTAAGGAACGCGCGAACTTCTGGCGGTAGAGCCTGATTTTGCGCTGGCAGTACCGGCTGCGCGGTGTGCGGCATCAGGCTCAAGCCTTGCTCATCGCGATAGATCTGTTCGGCGCGCATATAGTTATATTTGCGCTGCGACACGCCGTCTGCCGCCATACCGTCACGCAGAATGGTCGGGCGGATAAATACCATCAGGTTACGTTTTTCTTTTTTATCCGCCGTCGATTTAAACAGGTTACCAATCAATGGGATATCGCCAAGCAGCGGCACTTTCGCCACGCTTTCTCCCGCCTGATCGTCCATCAGACCGCCAAGCACGATCAGCTCACCATCGTTTGCCAGCACGGTGGTTTTCAGTTTGCGCTCGCCAAACACGACGTCGAGACTGGTCTGTCCTTCCACCTTCGACACTTCCTGCTCAATCACCATCTGTACCGCGTTTCCTTCGTTAATCTGCGGCGTGACTTTCAGCATGATGCCGACTTTTTTCCTCTCTACCGTATTGAAAGGATTGCTGTTATTAGAGCCAACAGTAGAGCCGGTTAATACCGGAACGTCCTGGCCCACCATGAAGAAGGCTTCCTGGTTGTCCAGCGTGGTGATACTCGGCGTGGAGAGCACGTTCGAGCTGGAGTCGTTTTTGACCGCCTGTACCAGCGCCATCCAGTCGCCTTTCACCACGCCAACCGCCGTACCGCTAAAGCCAGAAAGAAGCTGAGCGAGCGTGGAGAGATCGCCGTTAGTATCCGGGTTAATGGTGGTAGCGCCGTTTTCACTGATCACCGTGGAGCCTTTCTGCGGTTTTGCCTGAGAAATGGCTGCACCCAGCGTGCCAATAGGGATCTGCGTACCGTTAGCAAACTGCATTAATCCGGCATCTTTCGACGCCCACTGCACGCCGAAATTGATATTGCTACCTTCGGCAACTTCCACGATCAACGCCTCGACGTGCACCTGAGCACGGCGAATATCCAGTTGTTCAATCACGCTTTGCAGCGACTGCATGATGTCCTGCGGCGCGGTAACAATCAGGGCATTACTGTGTTTGCTGGCGGCGATGGAGACAACCTCACGCCCGCTACCGACGGTGCCTTCCGCCTCTTCTTTAGCCGCCGTGAGCGTGCCGCTGACCTGCTTCAGTACATCGACCAGATCTTCGGCTTTGCTGTATTTGAGATAGAAAACCTGGCTGTTGCCGCTGCGTTCCATTTCTGAGTCCAGCCGACGGATCAGGCGGCGCATTTTGTCCCGCGTGGCCGGGTCACCACTGACAATCACACTGTTGGTGCGTTCGTCGGCGACAATTTGAGATTTCAGCGTCGCAGGCTGGTTCTCGCCGCTGTTTTTCGTCAGGCTTTCCAGCACGCGGGCGATTTCCGAAGCCGAGGCGTTATCCAGCGGGATCACCTCTTCGGTGCGATTACCCGCATGATCCACGCGCTGGATCACTTCCGTCAGGCGCTCCACAACTGAGGCGCGTCCGGTAAGCATAATCACGTTGGAGGGATCGTAATTAACAACGTTGCCTGAGCCTGCGCTGTCGATCATCTGGCGCAGAATCGGTGCCAGCTCGCGTACCGACACATTACGTACCGGCACGACTTTGGTGACCATTTCATCGCCCGCGTAGTTGTCGCTGCCTTCACCAACCAGCGGCAGCGGCTCGACTTTCGCGGCACTGGATTTCACCACCTTCAGCACGTCGTTTTCCATCGGTACGACGGCATACCCCTGTGCTTCCAGCAGGTTAAGGAATAGCTGGTAATACTGGCGTTCATTGAGCGGGGTCATGGTGCGAATACTCACTTTCCCCTGAACGCCCGGCCCCATAATGATGGTTTTATTAAGGTTAGCGCCGACGGTTTCGATGAACGATTTCAGGTCGGTATCTTTAAAATTAGCGGTGAAAGTGGCTTCTTCCGCCCAGACCGGTGAACTGCATAATGCCGCTGCCAGCACCAGCGCCAGTAAACGCTTTTTTGTTTTGAGGCCAGTTGTCTTCTTACGCCAGACCGACAACGTCATATCACGCCAAAACACGATGAATGATTCTCCTGGATTAAATGCGGTTAGCGCAGCGCGATGGAAATGTCGTAGCGCGCACCCTTGCGTAAAACCGTAAGTTGAATGGAATCCATTGAAGGTAACTGCCGCATCAGAGCAATCATTGCTCGTGGATCAGTGAAATCCTGCTGATTTAGCGCAATGGCGATATCGCCTTCCTTAAAACCGCTGGCATCGAACAGAGAACGATCTGCCCCCGGTTTCACTGCATAACCGACAATCCCTTCCTTACGCACAGGCGTAAGCTGGATATAGTTAAAAATTTTCTGCGGATCTTTCGCCAGTGCCTGACGCACGGCAGCCGGGATCTCAACTGGCGCACTGGCAGCAGGCTCAGCAACAGCTTGCTTTGCTTCGTCGCTGACGGCTTTTTTGCTGGTCACGGCTTTGGTGGGACGCTTCTCTTCTGCCAGACTCAGACGTTCCATTTTCCCCTGATAGCGCAGCATCACATGGTCACGATTAATTTCCTCAATCACCGCGTTGTGAGAGCCAAGCCGTTCGCCCTGTAAATAGACCTGCTGTTTGCCGCCTTCTTCAATCACCGCGCCGGGTCTGGCACCAAAGGCGATCCCGCGCAGCACCACATTAAGACGCGTTTCTGCCACAGGCGCAGGTTCGGGTTGTTTTACCGGTGCGGCGACGGGTTGATATTTGCCAAACCAGTTTTGTTGGCTGACTAATTGCACGTCATTTTTATCGAACGGTTTTGCATCCGCACGGAGCGGTTTATTCGCCGATGAGGAAACCGCCGTATATTCCGCAGAAAAGGAGAAATAGCGCCAGAGTGAATACGCCATTTTTGCAGAAATAATAAGCAGCATGAGCCAGAACATCCCGCGCACCATTTTTCGCAGATGCTCTTTGTCTGTATTAAGAGATTGTCTCTGGCTAAGAGTGTGACGAATTTTTGTCAGCAACTGAATGAGATAAATTCGTGCGTCACGAAAAACAACCCGCGCCAATTTATATCTACCCGACGTTATGCTTTGACTATTCCACAGGTGGTACGATCCAGTTTCCGCTGATACTGGTTTCCTGTACGTGTATCATTAATCGTTATGCTGTAATTAATTCCCTCGGTAATCATTAATTTCACCGTCGGGTCAGCGCACATTTGTCGTTGATAGCTGGTTAAAAAGGCATCAGGTGTCTGCGTGGTCTGAGCACCCGCTTCGCTGATAATGGTCATTTTTACCGTCGTGCCGCTACTTTGCGCCAGCACTAAGGTATATCCCGCAGATTTAATCGGCAGGTTTTGGCTGATATTTTGCGCCTGTTTTTTCGCCAGTAAACTGGCATTTTCATTATGGCCGGCACAGCCACTTAATAATCCTGTAACGCTCAACAATAGCGATATTAATACCCTCCCTGGCATTTGTTTTATCGACATGGTAAATAATCTCTAAGGTTATTAATAAGAGTTAAAATGTCACTTTGATAATGACGTGGTTATCATTAAAACAATGCCTGTAGATAAAGTGTTGCTATACCGCCCAGACTTAAACACGGTCCAAAAGGCAGTGTGGTTGATCCTCTTTTTGTAATAACGGCATATATCAGGCCGCAGCATGATGCGATTAAAGCAACATTGGGTAGCGACAACGGCCCCACCCAGCCACCTAACGCAGCGAAAAGTAATACATCGCCCATGCCTAATGCTTCTTTACGCAGAACTATTCCGGCTATCCAGCGCAGGGAGTAAAAAGTGATAAACCCCACCAGGACGCCGGTAACTGCGTCTTGTAGCGTTAACGGACTCTGTTGCGCCCATGCCGCAATCAGCCCGGTCCACAATACGCCCTGAGTAAAAACATCGGGCAGCCATTGGTTATCGAGGTCAATGACGCTCGCGGCAATCAGCCAGGCGGATAATATCATCACCGCCAGCCCCCATCCACTTTCTGGCCACACCAGACTCGCCAGCAAAAAAGCGAGTGCCGTCAATAACTCCACCAGCGGATAACGCTTGCTGATTTTCGCCTGACAGTCGCGGCAGCGCCCTTTGAGCATCAACCATGAGAGCAGCGGAATATTGTCACGAACGCGGATGGTCTGCTGGCAATGCGGACAGTGCGAGCGTGGCAGCGCCAGGTTTATTTTTGACTGCGTACTCGGCATTTCACCGTGAAACTCCGCCATTTGTTGGCGCAGCATGATGGGGTAACGCCAAATCACCACATTCAAAAAACTGCCGATGATCAATCCTCCGACGGTTGCCAGTATGGGCATCCCCGCGGAGTATTGCTGAAAAACATCAAAAAGCATGGTTAAAGGTTGTTTGTTGTAACTTGCCGGATGCGGGCCTGCGGGTGTATGCCATATGGCTTTCCTCCAGGCCCGATGCGCCTTATTTCATGCCGGATGCGGCGCGAGCGCCTTATCCGGCATACAGGCTTACTCAGCTGACATCTTATGCTCGGTAACCTGATTAATGGTTTCCGGCCCTTGCTGCGGTTTCGGCAGATTAAGCGCCGCCAGCGTCTCGTAAGCCGACTGGCTCACACCGCCCTCGAAGTTCATCTCGCTCGCTCCCGGTAACTGGTAAGCATTCGCGCCCGGATTCCATTTCTTAAAGAACTCCGAAAGATCCGTCTGAGCGACCCAGGAGGCACACAGCATCAGCTTGTCGGCAGCGTTACCGTTGGATTCGGCACAGTAATTTCTTTCGCCAAACTTGGTTTTGCCAACATCATCGCCGCGTGCTTTACGGTGCATCAACTGGAACAGGTTCCAGCCTTTCATCCCTTCACGATCGCTGTAGAACTCAGGCAGGTCACCTTCTGGATACCACTGTTTGATATCAAAGTTTTTCTCTGCCCACTCCTTCAGCTGCGCGTACATCAGCAGACGGTCGCCCGCACCGCCGCGCGCCCATGCCTGACCGTTGCTCTCCTCCAGATATTCCGGCGCGACAGTAATATCGTCAGCGACACGGTTCATCTTGCCGAGATAGCGATCCTGCATGTACAGCGCCAGAACGTTGTTCGCTACTTCAGTTGCGCCAGGAACAGTCAGCGGCGTTTCGGCGGCGTTGTGCCCTACTTCGTGCCAGATCAACCAGTCGTTCAGCGGCGTCGTCGGCAGCGTGGTGCTGTTCGTCGAGAAGCTGCTGTTCATTACCGGATAACCCGAGTGCGCATCACCGATGGAGATCTGCACATCGTTGGTGAAACGATGCTTGTGCCCCGTCAAGTTTTTATAGGTAAACATCCGGTGCTTACCGTCTTCATCATTACGACCGTAGAAGTCATTCATCGAGCTGGCAAAGGTATCCAGATCTTTAGCGAATTCTGCTACACCACCAGTGAAATTGCTGGCCTCAAGGTTCTTCTTCGGCGTGGTATAAACGAAAGCGTCTGATTCCAGCTCGCCCAGCGGCGCAGGGGAGTTCAGAGCGTTTTTCCATTCGCCGTCTTTATAGAACGGCGCTTTTACCACACCAGTAAAGGTGAATTCGGCTGACTCATTCTTTGGGCTGTTGCCCTTGATATAAATCAGACCACCGTAAGGCACCTTGAAGGTCACCTTATCATTGGCTTTCAGATCATAGGTTTTCGTCACTTTTGGCGGACGGTTCAGCGCGACTTCATGCTTCTCGCGTCCGGTCAGATCGTCGGCCAGCGCCACGGTGACAGTCACAGGAACTGATGCAGAAGACTCAATGGTGACCTCTTTCTGAGCCGGAGCCCACAGGCCAGTAGACTGCATGTTACCCGCAAACCATTTGGTCGGATTGGAGTACAGGCTGATGGTTTCAGTAACCTTCTCACCTTCTGCCGATACCGCTCCCGGATACTTCTCGACATCAACTTTGATGTTCAGATCCCACCAGGAACGACCCAGCATCAGGCGCGTCAGCGGTTTTTCCATATAGTTGAGCGGATAGCTCGGGTTCATCATGCCCGCTTTATTAACGCTCTTCTCGCCGTAGATCATGTTGTTATCGACCAGCGATTTTTTCAGCTCATCAGAACACTGCGTGCCGCCAGTATAGGCATCGTTGGCGTAGCAGTTCAGGAACTCGGTGAACGTTTTAAAGCCCAGCTCGTCATCCTTGTCGTTTTCATAGCGATATTCAATTTTATTCCACAGCCAGACCGACACGTTCTGGTACAGACGTTCCAGATCGACGCTGCTCAGACGCTCACCTTTGCGACCATTGGTCCGGAAGTAGAGCTCATGCTGATACAGACGCTGAATGTTGGTGCCTAAATCCGCAGCCTGCACCATCGCTTTTGCCGTGTCGGCGTTAAGGCTTAGTTGCGTATACTGTGGAACATACATGCCACCAGTAACCGGAACCCCCGTGCCAGGACGATATTCCAGACAGTTGACCTCGTAGTGGTAAGTTGGGTCCTTACACTCCTTTAATCCAGGAAACTTCTCAAAGATTTTTGCCTTCGCAGCCTTCAGAGAATCCTCTGTTTTATGATCGGCCTCATCAATAAAGGCATAACGCGTTTCCTGTTTGCCATCTACATCTTCCAGCCAGCTGGCAACTTCCAGCTTCGGTTTGTCATCAGGTTTGTTTTCTACCTGATATTTCCACTTAACTTCCCCTGTCTTACTATCGATGGTGTACGGCAGCGCACCATCTACGGCAGGATAACGTTCATAGACCCAAATGCCCGTTGCGCGCTGCTGACGAACGCGGTTCGGATACCCTTGCGGATCGTTATTTACTACCGACTTGTTCAGTGCCATCGACAGACCTGCGGCATCAAGCAGACGTACAAAGCCAGACGCGCTCTCTTCCTTAAGATTGCTCATCACGTTTTCCATGATCAGCACCGATCCACCTTTGTTCAGATAGGCGATCAGATCGGTCACATCCTGCTGAGTCAGCTTCGGTTTGCTGGTATCTGCTCGCAGCGGGATTGCATAAGGATCGTTACCAACCTGAGTCACATACTCAAAGCCGTTGAGGATCAGCAGCGGCATTTCCTGCGGGTCGAGATCGCCATAGCTACTTAAATGCTCAACAGAGATACCCGCAAAATCCGGATGAAAGCCGAACTCAGCGCTGTTTCCTGTAACCTGACCATGACGTTTGAAATAGACAGTATCCAGGTTGGTGCCTACGGTCATGCTGGCTTTCGCGTCCGGCGTCCATTTATCGTCGGACAGATAGCGCAACACGTTCTGCATAAAGTGCTTCATATCATTAGAATCACTGTTACGCGTACACTGACCGTTTTTATCAACACCGCCTTCCCAGCTGTAACCGTTCGGACAACGCAAAATGCTGTTGTAGTGCGGGTTACCGATAACCATCAGTTTGCCCTCACCGACTTGCCCCAGCGAAATAAACGGCAGGTTAAAGGTGGCGGTATCGCGCGTAACGTTTTCCGGCTCAACGAGAGAAGGCGCTTCCGTAATGTACGCCAGCTCGTTTTTATCCCAGGCGCGTTTTTCGCCAAACGCCAGCCAGTAGTTTTTATCATTACGCGCCATCAGAATCGGGAAGGCCGCGTTGGAGATATTCACCACTGCCTGACCGCGCGCATTACCGGTACTGCCATAGAAGTTGGTAGAGTCATGGAAGACGTGGAATTTCGTCACTGATTTGTAATCTTTATCCACACCCCACAGCTTGTTGATAACGCCCTGAATCTGACCTTCGTTAACATTGCGTGCTGTCAACGAGAACCAACGCTGAGAGTTGCAGCCCCCAAGGGAGTCACAAATCGCCGTATCAATCTCTTTAGCCTGCCCGGATTCAAACTGCTCAAGAAATTCGTTTGTCCGCTCAAAGGTTTGATCGCCTTCGCTCAACGCCTCGCCATTGGATAACGAGAGATTGATAATCTCGTTGATTACGTTGGGATACTCGGCAAAGACCTTGCGCACTACGTCCGGCACTTCACGCTCATCATTTTTTCCGGCCTGGGAGTAACGATGAATAAGCTGATCAATATTCGCGCCGCGAACTTCGTCACCCAGTTCAGTCAACGCAATGGTCGACTTATTGCCGCGCACTGAGCCCAGTTCAAAGGTGTCGATACCAAAGGAGATGGTTTCGCCCCAGCTGAAGTTGAATTTGCCGTTTTCGCCAGTTACGCCACGGCCTGAGCTGGTGTAGTAATTTACGCCAACCACACCATTGCCCATGCTATCTACCAGTCGGCCTTCGGAGAGAATGATTTCAGTGGGTTGATACTGATAAAACTGTTCCGCGTTAGCCGACACGAAGGAAGCGTTCAGATCCGGTTTTGTTCCCGGCGTGGTGACGGGCACAACCGGTGAAGTATGAGTGGATGGCGCTTTATCGGTCGCGGCATTGTTTTCCACCTCTTCATTGACCAGCTTTTTGAACTCTTCCGGTGCCAGATCGATTTGCTTATACAGCGAGTCGAAACGTTTACTCTCGATCACTGAGGAGAACGTCAGGCAAACCTGTTCTGTATTCGCCGGACAGCTGTTACTGGACGTTACCAGCGAAACCGCATTGCTTTTCTTGTCATCGGAAGCTGCCAGTTCTTGCGCGTCCTCAAGACTAAACGACACTTTTTCAACCGCACGCAGGCTACGCGCAGCTTCTGACTGGGTGTCGAAGGTAGCAATTGTCGTGTTACCCGCCACGCAAGTAACGTCCTCACCAGGTGTAAATGTAAAGCCATCGCTGGATTCACCATTACAAGTAGCACCAGTTACCCGCTGGCTTCCGCCCAGGGTCAGATAACCCGTTTTCGTAGGAACAGGTTCTGGCTCCGGTTCTGGCTCAGGATCAGGTGTCGGTTCCGGCGTAGGTTCTGGGTCCGGCGTTGGCTCAGGCGTCGGCTCCGGGTTTGGTGTTGGATCAGGTTTCACTTCCGGCAAAGACCCTGTTCCAGAATCTACAGGCGGCGTATCGGAGGAAGATCCGGAGCCACCGCCATCACAACCGGCTAACAGGGTTGCACTCAAAATAGCCGCTAAAAGCGATTTCTTATATTTAAATTTCTTATTCATTAATAACGCAAGTGACAAAACAAAGTTAAAAGATTCGTAACCGGGGAAATAGTTTTATGCTTTATCTTCTTTAATAACTTCCTCCATTCTTAAGAAAACGGCATCATTGATAGAAAAACAGGTGAAATTTATAAGAATAACCCCTATTCGATGTCTGGCTGGTTATTTTTACGAAATTTCAATAAACAAAAAATTAACAACTTTTCACAACGTAACTATATAAATTTGTTGGTAGTTTTAACGATTAAGATTGCAAAAGCAACAGATAGAACGGTGTTTGCTCATCAAGCGAACATAATTAATACTGACTTGTTTTGCGTGATAAAAAAACAGATGTTCTCACGCTTTTAATTATTTAGCAGGTTATCTGAACGCGAAACATTATTGCCACATGGATAATAAAGCGGGAAATAATTTTCCATTAATAAGACAGAGTAATGTAAACGAAGCCGGATGATATTAACGATCATCCGGCTTTATTAACTTACGAAACTAACATCCCGGTAAACACATACGCCTGCAACAGCGTGATAATGCCGATCACACTGGCAAAGATCAGACTGTGCTTCACGGTGTAGCGGAACAGTTCAGATTCTCGGCCCACCATGCCCGTCGCGGCGCAGGCCACGGCGATAGATTGCGGAGAAATCATCTTGCCAGTTACGCCGCCGCTGGTATTTGCTGCCACCAGCAGAGTGTCAGAGACGTTGATTTGCTGCGCCGTGGTCGATTGCAGTGAACCAAACAGAGCGTTAGAGGAGGTGTCCGAGCCGGTAAGGAATACGCCCAGCCAGCCGAGAAACGGTGAGAAAAACGGGAACATCACGCCTGTACCTGCCAGTACCAGCGCCAGCGTGGTGGACATGCCGGAATAGTTGGTGACGAAGGCGAACGCCAGCACCATGCCAATCGACAATATCGGCCACTTCAGACTAATTAGCGTTTCGGCAAAGACGCCAATCCCTTTCTTGATGCCCATGCCGAGGATGAAGATAGAGATAATCGCCGCAATAAAAATAGCGGTGCCGCCAGCCGAGAGAGGGTCGAATTTAAACACCGCATCCATTGGCGTTGGTTGGGCGACAATGGGTGCCGCTTTCAACACTTGTTGATGCAAATGAGGGATCTGGAAATTAATCACCAGTGAATAAAACGCGCCGCCCGGAGCAAATAACGCTTTAAACGGCTTCATGGTCCAGATGGTGACCAGCACCGTTAAGATTAAAAACGGTGACCACGCACGAATGATTTGCCCCAGACTATATTCTGAAGGCACGGGACCGCCAGAAGATGGTTTATTCACCACCATCGCACCTGCGGATTGTCCCATGCTGATTGCCGTTTCGGTATTTTTCGGCCGCCAGACTTTAAGGAATAAAGCGAGTGAGACGATACTCACCAGCGCCGAAGTAATATCCGGCAGTTCCGGACCAATATAGTTAGAGGTAAAGAACTGCGTGACAGCGAAGCTTCCCCCAGCAACCAGCGCCGCTGGCCACGTCTCTTTCACCCCTTTCCAGCCGTCCATCATTGCTACCAGCCAGAACGGCACAAGAACCGACAGGAACGGTAACTGACGTCCCGCCATTGCGCCAATGTGGAACGGATCGATTCCCGTTACCTGACCGGCGACCAGAATCGGCACGCCCAACGCACCAAACGCCACCGGCGCAGTGTTGGCAATCAGACACAGCCCCGCCGCGTATAACGGTTTGAAGCCCAGGCCCACCAGCAGCGCACCGGTAATCGCCACCGGCGCACCAAAGCCAGCCGCCCCTTCCAGCAGCGCGCCAAAGGAGAAACCAATCAGTAACACCTGCAAACGCTGATCGTCAGTGATGGAGATAACCGAGCTGCGGATAATATCGAACTGACCGCTGGCAACGGTTAATTTATAGAGGAACACCGCCGCAACAATAATCCACGCAATAGGCCATAATCCATAAATAAAGCCATAGCCCGCAGCAGCAAATGCCATATCAATCGGCATTTTAAAGGCGAATATCGCAATCAGAATAGATAATATAAGGGTTATTGCTCCGGCGACATGTCCTTTCAGACGTAATACCGCGAGTGCAACGAAGAAGAATATTATCGGGATCAGGGCGACCAGAGCGGATAGCCCCAGTCCTCCCATCGGCATATACATTTGGGTCCAGGTAACCATATTTTTCAGTCTCTTATTATCTTTATATGCTTGATATACTTAAGGTTGTAATAAGCAAAAGAGGACTGAACTGTAAAATATAGGCGTTATACTTTACAGCAACAGTACGCTGCTAACGCAATTGCTACCTCTGGCATAACAAGTATATCGGGTAAGGGTTTCTGTTCCGCACACGCAGGCGCAGAATATCGTTAAGATGTCCATATTGTTGTTTTAGGCCCGCTAGTAATGCGCTACGGGTATTTAATATTGTTAAACCCTGATAATCGCTCCGGTTATTTCCGGGATAAATGTACTACCGCAGTTACTATCATAGCCCCGACAATAAAACTTGCCGGGGCTTTTTTGACGCTATTAATGACTTTCTTTTTCGCGTAAACGCCAGGCGTGTAATAACGGTTCGGTATAGCCGTTTGGCTGTTTCACGCCGAGGAAGATTAAATCGCTGGCAGCTTTAAAAGCACACGAGTTAGCGAAATTCCCCGACATCGGACGATAAGCCGGATCGCCAGCGTTTTGCTGATCAACCACTTTCGCCATATTCTCCAGCGACGCCTGCACCTGTTCTTTGGTCAGAATACTGTGACGTAACCAGTTGGCGATATGCTGGCTGGAGATACGCAGCGTTGCGCGGTCTTCCATCAGCGCCACGTTGTGAATATCCGGCACTTTTGAACAACCAATCCCCTGCTCCACCCAACGCACCACGTACCCCAGAATCCCCTGCACGTTGTTATCCAGCTCTTGTTGGATCTCTTCAACCGACCAGTTAGCGTTTTCAGCCACCGGAATAGTCAGCAGATCGTCCAGCAGCGGTTCAAATTCAGCATTGAACTCGCTCTGGGCAATGTTGGCCTGCACGCTCTGTACGTTGGTTTGGTGGTAGTGCAGCGCATGGAGCGTAGCAGCGGTTGGTGACGGAACCCAGGCTGTGTTTGCCCCGGCACGCAGTTGGTCGCCCTTCTGGCTGTACATGTCTGCCATCAGGTCCGGCATTGCCCACATCCCTTTACCGATTTGCGCTTTACCGCGCAGCCCACAGAACAGACCGGAAAGCACGTTATTACGTTCGTAGGCTTTGATCCACGGCGTCGATTTCATCTGGTTTTTACGCAGCATCGGGCCAGCTTCCATCACCGAATGCATTTCATCGCCGGTACGGTCGAGGAAACCGGTATTGATGAACGCCACGCGGTTACGCGCCTGAGCGATACAGCTACGCAAGTTCAGCGAGGTCCGACGTTCTTCATCCATAATGCCCATTTTCAGGGTATTCGGTGCCATACCGAGCATTGTCTCAATGCGGGTAAACAGTTTGTTGGCGAACGCCACTTCCTGCGGACCGTGCATTTTCGGTTTCACAATATAGACGCTGCCAGTGCGCGAGTTTTTCTGCACTTTTAAATCATAGAGGGCAATCGCGCCAGTCATGACGCCATCAAGAATGCCTTCCGGGATTTCATTGCCTTCGCTGTCCCAAATCACAGGAATGGTCATCAAATGACCCACGTTGCGGATAAACAGCAGCGAGCGTCCGTGCAGAGAAATTTCAGAGCCATCGGCGGCGGTGTAATGACGATCGTCATTCAGTTTACGCACGATTTGCCGACCGTTTTTTTCCATTTTCTCTTGCAGAGTCCCCTGCATCAGGCCCAGCAGGTTGCGGTACAGCAGGATTTTATCTTCCGCATCAACCGCCGCGACCGAATCTTCGCAGTCGAGAATGGTACTGATGGCCGCTTCGACGATAACATCGTTGATATGCGCCGGATCGTCTTTGCCAATCCGCCCGTTGGCATCAATTTGCAGTTCAATATGCAGACCGTTATTTTTCAGCAAAATGCAGGTCGGCGCAGCGGCATCGCCACGGTAACCGACAAACTGCGCCGGGGTACGTAACGTGGTTTCTTTACCATTTTTCAACTGGATGCGTAATTGTTTATCGACCACCTTAAACGCCACCACATCCTGATAGCTGCCGTTTTCCAGCGGTAGTGATTCATCGAGGAAACGCCGAACCCAGGCGATAACCTGCTCACCACGCTGCGGATCGTAGCCGCTGACCATCGCCCCTTCCTGCGGGATGATGTCGCTGCCGTATAACGCATCGTACAGTGAGCCCCAGCGAGCGTTCGCCGCGTTCAGCGCGTAGCGGGCGTTCATTGCCGGAACCACCAGCTGTGGCCCCGCCTGACTGGTGATTTCGCTGTCAATGCCCGTGGTTTCCACCGTTACGCGCTCCGGTTGCGGCACCAGGTAGCCCAGTTCACGCAGGAAAGATTTATAGGCCGCTTTATCTTTTACCGGCCCCGGATTGCTGCGATGCCACTCATCAAGCGCCGCCTGAATGCGATCGCGTTCTGCCAGCAACTGACGATTTTCTGGTGCCAGATCGTGAACGATCTCATCAAAATTGCGCCAGAACGCCGCAGCGTCCAACCCTGTTCCCGGTAAAACTTCTTCATCCACAAAACGTTTAAAATTGGCGTTAATGCGTAAACGGCCCTGGGTTATGGTTTGACTCATTGTTTCTCTCCTCGTTTTCGCTTATTTCGCCAACACCGCTGCTGCCGCTTTCGCGACCTGCGCATCCTGTGCTCCGGTTAAACCAGAAACGCCCACGGCACCAATAATTTGCCCATCCACAACAACCGGTACGCCACCTTCTAGCGACGTTAATAACGGCGCAGTCACGAACGCGGTACGTCCGTTGTTCACCATCTCTTCATACCCCTTAGTTTCACGACGCCCCAGCGCGGCGGTACGCGCTTTCTCCTGGGAGATGTAAGCCGCAATCGGCGCGCAATCGTCCATGCGACTTAACGCCAGCAGATGACCGCCGTCATCGGCAACAGCAATGGAAACAGACCAGTTGTTTTTCTGCGCCTCTTCCTGACCTGCGGCAATAATTGCACTCGCCATTTGCTGGCTAAGAATGACTTTAGTTTTCATTTTGTTATTCCTTTTCAAGGGCTTGTTCTACAATTTCAATCCAGTGACGCACAGAGGTACGACCGGCGCTCGCCAGATGCGTCTGGCAACCAATGTTGGCGGTGACGATCATTTCCGGTTTGCCGCTTTCCAGCGCATTCATTTTGTTATCCCGCAGCTGGCGCGCCAGATCGGGATGCGTTAACGCATATGTTCCCGCTGAACCGCAGCACAGATGGCTGTCGGGAACGTCCGTTAAGGTAAATCCAAGACGAAGCAACACTTTTTCCACTTCGCCGTTCAGCTTTTGCGCATGTTGTAGGGTACACGGGCAGTGGAAGGCCAGTTTTTTATCGCCGCGAATTGCCAGTTTTTCCAGCGGTTCCTCGCGCAGAAGTTCGACTAAATCGACCGCCAGCTCACTGACCTGACGCGCTTTATCGGCATACAACGCATCGTTTTTCAGCATCTGCCCATACTCTTTGACAAACGCGCCGCAGCCGCTGGCAGTCTGCAAAATAGCCTCGGCACCTGCTTCAATCGCGGGCCACCAGGCATCAATATTATTGCGCGCCCGCGCTAACCCTTTCTCTTGCGCATTAAGATGATAGTCCACCGCGCCACAACAGCCTGCTTCGTTAGCTGGCATGACGCTGATCCCCAGACGATCCAGCACTCGCGCAGTTGCCGCGTTGGTGTTGGGCGAAAGCGTAGGCTGGGCGCAGCCTTCCAGCATTAAAACCCGACGCTTATGGCGCAGCGGTGGACGCGGTTTAGCTTTCACCGTTTCAGCAGGCAGTTTTGCTCTGACCTGTTCCGGTAAAAACGGTCGCAGCACCAGCCCTACCTGCGTCAGCGCACGGAAGACCGCCGGACGCGGCACTACCTGGCGCAATCCTTCGCGCAGCATTCGCTCCGGCAGTGGGCGTTTCACTTTCTGCTCGACAATATCACGCCCGATATCCAGCAAATTGTGATAGCGCACACCAGAAGGACAGGTGGTTTCACAATTGCGGCAAGTGAGACAGCGATCGAGATGCTCCTGTGTTTTAAGCGTGACGTCGTTGCCTTCCAGCACCTGTTTAATCAGATAGATGCGCCCGCGCGGCCCGTCCAGTTCATCGCCCAGGAGCTGATAGGTTGGGCAGGTTGCGGTACAAAATCCGCAGTGAACACAGGCGCGCAGGATGCTGTCGGCTTCCAGCGCCCGCGCGTTCTGCCGCATCTCTTCGGTTAATTGGGTTTGCATAGCCTGCTCCTTAAAGCTCCGCGTACATGCGACCGGGATTAAACACGCCGCAAGGGTCGAGCTGCTGTTTAAGCTGCTGGTGATAGCGGAATAAAGGAGCCGGTAGCGGGGCAAAACCACCATCTCCGGCACTAAAGCGGGTCGCATGACCGCCAGCGTTGCGGGCAATGCGATGGATTTGATTGTCATCGGCTGTCGATTTCAGCCAGCGTAACGCCCCGCCCCAGTCGATCAGTTGCTCGCCGGGTAAATCCATCATCGGCGCATCGCTGGGTAAGGAAATGCGCCATAAGGTACCTGGTAACGAGAAGAACGGCAGTTGTTGTTCACGCAATTGCTGCCAGAACTGACCCGCAACCTCTTCGCCCCCCAGCAGTTCACGCGCTGCTTTTACCGATCCTTCGCCGCCCTCAAGGCGGATCCACAACGCATTGTCGAAGTAACATAAGCCACTAATGGGTAATGGCTGGAGTTGCCACTGGGCGATTTCATTCATGGCTTCTTGCAGGCTGATTTCCCGACGCAGACTCAGGGTGGCGCGTGGTCGCGGTAACACTTTCATCGAGATTTCAGTGAGCACACCCAGACAACCGTAGCTTCCGGCCATTAACCGTGAGAGATCGTATCCGGCAACGTTTTTCATCACTTCACCACCAAAACGCAGATGTTTTCCAGTGCCGGTAATGATGCGCGTGCCGAGGACAAAATCGCGGACCGAACCACTCCACGGGCGACGCGGCCCCGCCAGCCCGCAGGCGATCATCCCGCCCCAGGTAGCTTCTTCACCATAATGTGGCGGCTCGCAGGGGAGCATTTGCCCGGCGCTCTCCAGCGCCGCTTCAATCGCCACCAGCGGCGTTCCGGCACGAGCGGTTATCACCAGCTCGGTCGGGTCGTAATTAACAATGCCGCGATGACAACGCACATCCAGCGTTTGCCCGGTGACAGGACGACCTAAAAAGGCTTTGCTATTGCTGCCCTGAATCACCAGCGGCGTTTTATCGCTAATCGCCTGATTCACCTGCTCCAGCAGCGCCTGGCTGTAATCACACTCGCGTAGCATCAGAAACGCTCCAGTTCAGGGAAAGGTAAATGACCGTGATGCACATGCATGGCACCAAATTCAGCACAGCGGTGTAGCGTGGGAATGTTTTTCCCAGGGTTCAGCAAACCATCGGGGTCAAACGCCGCCTTGACCGCATGGAAGGTCGTGATTTCATCGCTGTTGAACTGGGCGCACATTTGATTGATTTTTTCGCGCCCAATGCCATGTTCCCCACTGATGCTGCCGCCAACTTCAACGCAGAGTTCGAGGATCTTCCCGCCCAGCTCTTCCGCGCGGGCAAATTCACCGGGTTCGTTGGCATCGAAAAGGATTAACGGGTGCATGTTGCCGTCTCCGGCATGAAAGACGTTGGCAACGCGTAAATCATATTGCTGCGATAAACGGGCAATGCCTTCCAGTACGCCAGGCAGCGCGCGGCGTGGGATGGTGCCATCCATACAGTAGTAATCCGGGGAAATGCGCCCCACTGCCGGGAATGCGTTCTTGCGGCCGGCCCAGAAACGTACGCGCTCTGCTTCGTCCTGTGCCAGACGGACGTCAGTCGCGCCCGCTTTCAACAAGATGTCGTTAACCCGCTCGCAGTCTTCCTGTACGTCAGACTCCACGCCGTCCAGCTCGCACAATAAAATCGCTTCGGCATCGACGGGATAACCGGCATGTATAAAATCTTCCGCAGCGCGGATCGACAGGTTATCCATCATCTCCAGCCCGCCGGGGATAATGCCATTGGCGATGATGTCACCAACCGCAAGTCCGGCTTTTTCTACCGAGTCAAAGCTGGCTAACAGCACCCGCGCCACGGGCGGCTTCGGCAGCAGTTTTAACGTCACTTCGGTGGTCACGCCGAGCATACCTTCCGATCCGGTAAACAGCGCCAGCAGGTCAAAACCAGGCGAATCCAGCGCGTCCGATCCCAGCGTCAGCGCCTCGCCATCCAGCGTTTGCACTTCAATTTTCAGCAGGTTATGTACGGTTAGACCATATTTCAGGCAGTGAACGCCACCGGCATTTTCCGCCACATTGCCGCCAATCGAACAGGCGATTTGTGAGGACGGATCCGGCGCGTAATAGAGATTATGCGGCGCAACGGCCTGGGAGATCGCCTGGTTACGCACGCCCGGCTGCACGCGCGCACGGCGACCAACGGGGTTAATGTCGAGGATCTCTTTAAAGCGCGCCATCACCAACAACACACCTTTTTCCAGCGGCAGCGCGCCACCAGAAAGCCCGGTGCCTGCACCACGGGTCACCACCGGTACACGCAGGCGGTGGCAGACAGCCAGAATCGCCGTCACCTGTTCCATCTGCTTAGGCAGAACAACCAGTAATGGACGCGTGCGATACGCGCTCAACCCGTCACACTCGTAAGGAATGATCTCCTCATCGGTATGCAGGATCTCAAGTCCAGGGACATGCTCACGCAGTGCCATCAGTACCGATGTGCGGTCGACATCGGGTAAAGCGCCATCAAGACGCTCTTCGTACAAGATGCTCATGAGTAGGCTTCGCTTTGTTGTGTTGTGTGGCAGCTGATTTTTTCGCGCTGCTTCTGTGAACAGTTATTAAGCGGGCTTTTCGTTTTCGTCTATCTCTTTAGCTACCGGTCAGACCATTTTTTTCCAGCTCTGTGACCTTGTCTTGGTTAACTTAATGTTAAATTGATGTAACATAATCACTTACGTGATGTGCGTGTTTTGCGAGTTAAGAACAGAAAAATTGGTCCTACCTGTGCACGAGGTCCGGGAATGAAAGATGAACGTCGCCCTATTTGCGAAGTGGTTGCAGAGAGTATCGAACGGTTAATTATCGACGGCGTACTGAAGGTCGGTCAGCCGCTTCCCTCGGAACGTCGACTGTGTGAAAAGCTCGGCTTCTCACGCTCCGCACTGCGTGAAGGGCTGACCGTGCTGCGCGGGCGCGGGATTATTGAAACGGCGCAGGGTCGCGATTCTCGTGTCGCACGGCTTAATCGGGTGCAGGACACCAGCCCGCTGATCCATCTGTTCAGTACGCAGCCGCGAACGCTGTACGATCTGCTCGACGTTCGCGCATTACTGGAGGGCGAATCGGCAAGGCTGGCGGCAACGCTGGGAACCCAGGCTGATTTTGTTGTGATAACCCGCTGTTATGAAAAAATGCTCGCCGCCAGTGAGAACAACAAAGAGATTTCGCTGATCGAACATGCGCAGTTGGATCACGCTTTCCATCTCGCCATTTGTCAGGCTTCTCACAATCAGGTGCTGGAGTTTACGCTGCAATCATTGACCGACCTGATGTTTAATTCGGTGTTTGCCAGCGTAAATAATCTCTACCATCGACCACAGCAAAAAAAGCAGATCGATCGCCAGCATGCGCGGATCTACAACGCGGTGTTGCAGCGGCTGCCGCACGTCGCCCAGCGCGCAGCACGCGATCATGTGCGGACCGTGAAAAAGAATCTCCACGATATCGAGCTGGAAGGCCACCATTTGATTCGCTCGGCGGTGCCGCTGGAGATGAAGCAGGGGTGACTGCCATCAAATCTGCTTTTCATACAATCGGTAACGCTTGTACGGCTCCGCCCCAATGCGTTCCAGCATGTTATTCATGCCTGTATTGGTTTCGAGGATCCATGACATCTCCAGCGCATCGATCTTCCGGCGGGCAAACGGATCGCGTAAGGCTTCAATCAATAACAACGCAATCACCGGGCCGATGCGGCTGAACTGATACTCGTCCCGCACGCCCATCAGCGGTACTCGCGCAGTTCGCACACCGCTGACTTTTAAACGCCACAGCAATTTTGCCCAGCCGAAGGGAAAGAGCGATCCGTTCAGATCGGCAATCGCCTCGTTGATGTTCGGCAAGCCGACAATAAACGCGCAGGGTGCAGAATCAATCTCAGCGATGTAGATCATATCGTCCGGCACCAGATATTTAAGTTGGTCGCCCATGGTCGCGAATTCATGTTCGGTAAACGGCACAAATCCCCAGTTGTGCTGCCAGCCAGAATTGAAAATCTCACGCAGGATCTGCATCTCTTCGGCAAACCGCTGGCGATTGATGCAGCGAATGGTCACCTTCTTACGCACCTGATCCATCAGTTTTTTTAGCGCCGGAGAGAAAGTGAGATCGGTTCGCTGCATCCACCACGCCAGTAAATCAATGCCTTTGTGATAACCCAATTGTTCAATATGCGCGGCATACCACGGTTTACCGTGCGGCATCATCGCACAGGGTGGTGTATCGAAACCTTCAATCAGTAATCCGCTTTCCTGATTGATATTCAGGCTGAAAGGACCGCTGATCTTACTTGCACCTTGTGACTTCAACCACGCTTCCGCTGCGCCAAACAACGCGGCAAAAACCTGCGGATCATCAATGGCGTCAATCATGCCGAAATGACCGGTATCTTTGCCGTAACGCTCGCGGTGCAAGGTATCTATTTGCGCGGTAATACGCCCAACTATCTGCCCCGCTTTTTTTGCCACCCACGCCTGCCAGATGATATGGTCCGTCCCCGGATTTTTCGCAGACAAATGCTCGTTGCGTTCAATGAATAAAGGGGGTATCCAGTTTGGATCGTCGGGATAAAGTGATGACGGAAAAGCGATAAATGCCTTAAGGTCATTTTTATTAATTACTTTTTCAATTTTAATCATCAGCAGATCGCATTCCATATCTCTGTGGATAACAAATAATTAACGATGAAAAACAGGTTGCAACAGCAACGAACGGCATCTTAATAATCAACACCATGAATACAAAATAAGAATAAATATTATTTATTAATGATTACGATAAGATCACAGCCTACGAAGAAGCGCCACAATGCCTTTTAGCGATTTAATGCGGTCAGACAAGGTTCATTCTTAATACATTCATAAATCAAATATCATTCACAATAAAAACAACAAAACAAAACCTATTATTTAAATCAATGTTCAATATCGCACCGATGAAAATACTATCTCATTTATCTTTTATGCCTATATAATCCACCGCATTATTGTCATTTTATTTTTGATATCCAATTTTTTCGTGGTGTATATGTCTAATAAAATCTTTACGCATTCCCTACCTATGCGCTATGCCGATTTTCCAACGCTGGTTGATGCTTTGGACTATGCCGCTCTGAGTAGCGCTGGAATGAATTTTTATGACAGACGTTGCCAACTTGAAGATCAACTGGAATATCAGACGTTAAAAGCGCGTGCCGAAGCTGGTGCGAAGCGGTTGTTATCGCTGAACCTGAAAAAAGGCGATCGCGTGGCACTGATTGCCGAAACGAGTAGCGGGTTTGTAGAGGCTTTTTTTGCCTGCCAGTATGCCGGCTTAGTCGCCGTCCCGTTGGCGATTCCAATGGGCGTCGGTCAGCGGGATTCCTGGAGCGCCAAACTGCAGGGGTTACTGGCAAGTTGCCAGCCCGCAGCCATTATCACTGGTGATGAGTGGTTGCCACTGGTCAATGCCGCGACGCATAACAATCCCGAATTACATGTTTTAAGCCACGCCTGGTTTAAGGCATTACCGGAAGCCGATGTTGCGCTTCAACGTCCAGTTCCAAACGATATCGCCTACCTCCAGTACACCTCCGGCAGCACCCGTTTTCCCCGTGGCGTTATCATTACTCACCGCGAAGTGATGGCTAATCTACGTGCTATAAGCCACGATGGGATTAAATTACGCCCTGGCGACCGCTGCGTCTCCTGGCTGCCTTTCTACCATGATATGGGACTGGTCGGCTTTCTCCTGACCCCCGTCGCCACGCAGCTTTCAGTAGATTATTTGCGCACTCAGGATTTTGCCATGCGTCCTCTGCAATGGCTTAAATTGATCAGTAAAAATCGTGGCACCGTTTCCGTTGCACCGCCGTTTGGCTATGAATTGTGCCAGCGCCGCGTGAATGAAAAAGATCTCGCTGAACTGGATCTTTCCTGCTGGCGCGTCGCTGGTATTGGCGCAGAACCCATATCCGCAGAACAACTCCATCAATTCGCTGAATGTTTCCGTCAGGTTAACTTTGACGATAAAACTTTCATGCCGTGCTACGGACTGGCAGAAAATGCGCTGGCTGTCAGCTTCTCTGATGAAGCCTGCGGGGTTGTGGTTAACGAAGTGGATCGCGACATCCTCGAATACCAGGGTAAAGCCGTCGCGCCGGGTGCTGAAACACGCGCCGTATCGACTTTCGTCAACTGCGGTAAAGCGTTGCCTGAACATGGCATTGAAATCCGCAATGAAGCAGATATACCTGTCGCGGAACGTGTGGTAGGCCATATTTGCATCTCCGGCCCCAGCCTGATGAGCGGGTACTTTGGCGACCAGGTTTCGCAAGACGAGATTGCCGCGACGGGCTGGTTAGACACCGGCGACCTTGGTTATCTGCTGGACGGTTATCTGTATGTCACCGGACGCATTAAAGATCTGATTATTATTCGTGGCCGTAATATCTGGCCGCAGGATATTGAATACATTGCGGAACAGGAGCCGGAAATTCATTCTGGCGATGCGATTGCTTTTGTTACCGCCCAGGAAAAAATCATTTTGCAGATCCAGTGTCGGATCAGCGACGAAGCACGTCGCGGGCAGCTTATCCACGCGCTGGCAGCTCGGATCCAAAGCGAATTTGGCGTTACCGCGGATATCGATCTGTTGCCGCCCCACAGTATTCCCCGAACATCCTCCGGCAAGCCTGCCCGTGCGGAAGCGAAAAAACGTTATCAGAAGGCTTATGCTGCCAGTCTTCATGTGCAGGAATCCCTGGCATGAATCAAACTGTCGCGGTGACGGGCGCTACCGGGTTTATCGGTAAATATATTATTGATAACCTGCTCGCCCGCGGCTTTCACGTTCGCGCATTGACGCGTACTGCCCGCGCTCACGTCAATGATAATCTCACTTGGGTGCGCGGTTCGCTGGAAGATACACATTCGCTTAGCGAACTGGTTGCCGGAGCCAGCGCGGTGGTCCATTGCGCCGGGCAAGTGCGCGGGCACAAAGAAGAGATTTTTACCCGCTGCAACGTTGACGGCAGCCTGCGCCTGATGCAAGCGGCAAAAGAGAGCGGCTTTTGCCAACGTTTTCTGTTTATCTCTTCGCTGGCGGCGCGCCATCCCGAACTCTCCTGGTACGCAAATTCCAAACACGTCGCCGAACAACGGCTGACTGCAATGGCTGACGAAATTACGTTGGGCGTTTTTCGCCCGACAGCCGTGTATGGTCCCGGCGATAAAGAGTTAAAACCGCTGTTTGACTGGATGCTGCGCGGTCTGCTGCCACGACTTGGCACGCCAGAGACACTGCTCTCTTTTCTTCACGTCACCGATTTTGCGCAAGCAGTGGGTCAGTGGTTAAGCGCCGAAACTGTACAGACGCAAACCTATGAATTATGCGATGGCGTCGCCGGAGGCTATGACTGGCAACGTGTCCAACAGCTTGTTGCCGATGTCCGCTGTGGTTCCGTGCGGATGGTCGGTATTCCTCTGCCGCTACTCACCTGCCTTGCGGATATCAGTACCGCATTGAGCCGTCTGGCGGGTAAAGAACCGATGCTGACTCGTTCGAAAATCCGTGAATTAACTCATGCCGACTGGTCGGCAAGTAATAACCGTATTTCTGAAGATATTAATTGGTTTCCCGGGATTAGCCTGGAACACGCATTACGCAACGGGCTATTTTGATTGTCTTGTTTAAAGGTGTGTTAACGTTTCTATGGTAAATCGTGAAATAGTAATGGATTACATCCTTTCCTGTTTACAGGATTTGGTCGAAAACGGTGTGGAAATTAAGCCCGACAGCGATCTCGTCAACGATCTTGGCCTGGAGTCGATCAAAGTGATGGATCTCTTAATGATGCTGGAAGACAGATTCGATATTTCCATTCCTATTAATATTCTGCTGGATGTCAAAACCCCTGCGCAATTAATGGAAACTCTACTTCCATGGCTGGAGATTAAATAATGGGGCTATACGATAAATATGCGCGCCTTGCTGGCGAGCGCCTGCAATTTAGTGACAACGGGTTAACACCATTTGGCACCTGTATTGATGAAGTGTATTCCGCCACCGAAGGCCGGATCGGAAATAAAAAAGTGATTCTGGCCGGGACCAATAATTATCTCGGTTTAACCTTTAATCATGATGCTATCCGCGAAGGTCAGGCAGCGTTAGCGGCCCAAGGCACTGGCACCACCGGTTCTCGTATGGCAAACGGCAGTTATGCACCGCATCTGACGTTAGAGAAAGAGATTGCCGAGTTTTTCAATCGCCCTACCGCTATCGTTTTTTCAACCGGTTATACCGCTAATTTAGGTGTCATCAGCGCACTTGCCGACCATAACGCCGTGGTGTTACTGGATGCCGACAGCCACGCCAGTATTTATGACGCCTGTTCTCTCGGCGGCGCGGAGATTATTCGTTTCCGCCATAATGACGTCAACGATCTGGAACGGCGCATGGTCCGCCTCGGTGAACGGGCGAAAGAGGCGATTATTATCGTTGAAGGCATCTACAGTATGCTCGGTGACGTTGCGCCGCTGGCAGAAATTGTTGATATCAAACGTCGTCTCGGCGGATATTTAATTGTCGATGAAGCACATTCGTTTGGCGTGTTAGGCGCAACGGGGCGCGGACTGGTTGAAGCCGTTGGCGTTGAAGACGACGTGGATATTATCGTCGGCACCTTCAGTAAAAGTCTGGCCTCGATTGGCGGTTTTGCTGTCGGTTCGGAAGCGATGGAAGTGCTGCGCTACGGCAGCCGCCCGTATATTTTTACCGCCTCTCCTTCTCCGTCCTGCATTGCGACCGTGCGCTCGTCGTTAAGAACCATTGCCTCACAACCAGAGCTGCGGCAAAAGCTGATGGATAACGCCAACCATCTGTATGATGGTCTGCAAAAACTGGGTTACAAGTTAAGTTCACATATTAGCCCGGTAGTGCCAGTAATAATCGGTTCGAAAGAGGAAGGTTTACGCATCTGGCGCGAGCTTATTTCGCTGGGCGTTTATGTGAATCTTATCCTGCCACCTGCCGCGCCTGCTGGCATCACGCTGCTGCGCTGTAGCGTAAACGCTGCCCACAGTCGTGAGCAAATCGATGCCATCATTCAGGCATTTGCTACTCAGAAGCAGTAATGTGAACCCGCCGTGGTGTTGCGCCACGGCGGGTTTAATGTTGTCTGTCATGCCAATACACCAGGCTCAACGCCACCAGCACAAACGCTACCGGTAAACCGAGCGCGGTAACAGGTGCGCTCAACGCAAATAGCAATCCCAGATTGACCATGATTTGATAGCTGATCCAGGTGAGTAAACCAACGATGACGCCTACAGCGAGACGGCTACCCATCCCTGGCGAGCGCGGGGCACTAAAGGTAAACGGCACAGCCAGCAAAATCATCGCCAGAGTCAAGATGGGTTGCCCCAGTTTTTCCCACAGTGCAAGGCGGTATTCGCTGCTGGGTTGCCCGGTTTCCTGCAAATAATGGATGTAATGATTAAGCTGACGGACAGAAAAAGTATTCCCCGGCATCGATAACTCTTCAAGATTCATACTGGTGAAGGTCGATTGCCAGGCAAGATAATCAGATGTTTCCTGCGTTTCTTTGCCATTCAGCCATTTTTTATGATTCACACCATGCAGGATCCACGTTTTGTCATCTTCAATGGTGGCACTGCGCGCATAAATGTAGGATTCGAGCGAGAGATCATCGCGGTAATGAAAAATCTCCACGCCCACCGGCTGGCCCTGCTCGTTCAGCGATTTCACCGTCACAAATTCATTACCGCGCCTGGCCCAAAGCATATTGCCGGTAATGTCATCGTCCTCCCCCAACGCGGTGGCGGTCGATTTGATTTGCAGCGCCTGTTGCTGCAATGGCGACGCCCCCCACTCATCTATCGCGCCTAACGAAACAGTCCACAGTATCCCGGCAACCAGCGCCACCAGTGCAATACGGAAGATAGAAAACCCCGTGCTGCGAATGGCGGTAAGCTCACTGTTTTTCGATAGCTGCCCGAGACCGACAATACCTCCCAATAAGGCGATAAACGGCGAAAGTTCGACCAGTGTGCGCGGTAAGGTCATCAGCACCACCAGCACTGCCTGAGTCCAGCGATAACCGCCCGGACTGACATCATCCAGTTCGTTAATCAGGTTGAAGGTGGTAAAAAGCGGCAGCAATAGCCCTGCGGCGGCGGCAAAACCGAGAAAGAGGTGACGGATTAAATAGCGACTGAAAACATTCATCGGGGAAATTTCTGCAGCAAGGAGAAGTCGCTTGCGACCAGCATCAACAGGCCCATTAGCATGAGTCCGGGCACTAACCACAAACCAGGAATGAGGGGAATCGCGCCGTTAGCCACCAGCGTACGGCAGACGTCGCCGCCATAAAAAATGGCAACAAACAGCAACGTCAGTGGCAGTAGCGTTGAAAATCGCCCCTGCCGCGGTTTTACCCGACTTAATGAAATGGCCAGCAGCGCCATCAACAATGCTGTCAGGCCACGGCTTTGTCGCCATTGCAGTTCGGCATGATCGGCTGGAAAGACGGAGCGTGCCAGCTCCGTGACCGATTTTGCTTTGCGTTTGACGTTAGGGCTTTGATCCAGCGGATTGAGATGCAATTGCAGATTACGGTAGATCTGTTCGTTGTCGTCACGCCCCTGATGATCGAGAAGATAGGCGGTACCGTTATGCAACATAACGGTCGGTTTCTCGGGTGATGGGTCAACCACATCAACCGAACGGGCGCGGAAAATGCGGGTTCGATTGGCAGTAGAAGTATAAATCAGCGCGTCAGTCAGGCGATTATTATCCTGATCAACCGTCTGCGAAAGGATCATTCGTCCGTTATCGTTAGTGTTAAATTTCTTTGCCCGCAACTGACGAACATCCAGCTCCGACTGCGATTGTTGCTCCAGTTGATAAATCTGCGCATAAGCCCAGGGACGACCATACATCGACAGAAGGGTGACAAAAATACTTAACGGTATCGCCAGATAAAGAACGGCTTTGTACAAACGTCCCGGACTGCCCCCCGCCGCGGAGATAGCGGTAATTTCCGAGTCGGTATACATTTGCCCTAGCGTCACGCCAACTGAAGCATATAGTCCAACAGGTAACAGCATCTCCAGTGCAATCAGCACTTTGTAGAAAACGATATCCAGCACAACATCAAGAGCTAATGTCCCATTTGCCGCTTCGGTCAGATAACGCTGTGCGGAGTAGCTGGCGAAAATAAAGATCAGAAAACCGACGATAATCAGCACCAGACGGCGCGTACCACGCATGATGTAGTGTTCAACCAGCTTCATCTCGCTAACGCCCTCAATCCTTTGAATTTTTTATTCATTGATCAGTTTCTGCGCCAGCGCAATGACATGATCTACCTCTTCCGGTGTCAGGCTGCCGTCCTTTGCCCACTGAATTCGCCCGGCTTTATTCAATACCAGAATGGTTGAACTCTGCTCCGGCAATTGCCAGGCAACGCGTCCCAGACCATTGCCGTCAATAACGAATTGCGCCCACGGATAGCGGCGTTTATTTTTTTCGATTTTGCCAACGACAAAATAGCCAGTACCAAAGATGGCATCATCGGTGTTCACAATAGTGGTGGGCTGAAAACGATCCTGCGAAAAGTTTGCCGCTTCAACCGCTTTAATTAACAGTGAGTTCTTTTTCTTCGCAGACTTACGTCCGGCGATATACTGAATAATGCGGACTTTTCCCGTCAATTGTGTGCTGTTCCACTTTTGGTAGTGAATTTCGTCGTCGCTATTCAGAAGCAGCTCGCCGCCTTCCTGGATATAAACAGGAGTAACCGTTTTGCCAGTGACGAAATTGTGTGCCGCCGCGCCTGGCGCTAAGAGTGCGATGATCAGAGCGACAATCCAACGAGATGGCATTATTGCTCCGGATATAGTGGGAAACGCGAAATAAGCAGTTCTAAACGCTGGCGAATATCGCTATCCAGCGCCACCGGTGCATCATATGACCGACGGTTATCCATATCATCCGCCACCATGTCGTCGTGCTTATCCCCCATCAGACCATTAATGGCGGCGAGAAAACGGGAAATCAGTAACGCCTCTTTATTTTCAGGATCAAGCGATCTTAAGGTGTCGTAATAAGAAACCTGCTGGCTGATGATTTTTCGCACATCATGAAATTCCCTGCCAGTTAGTTGCGGTTTAGCAATAATCTCTTTCAGGATGTACATTTGCTTCTGGCGGTAGGCGATAAAACCGTTCACGGTTTCTAACTGGCTATGGCGCAATGAATAGTTCACCAGCCACCAGACAGGGGAGCTCAAATAAACACGTAACAGGTTACCGTAAAACGACACAATATTTTTCTTACCGTTACGAAAGCCATCCTGAAAATGCCCAAGAAAAACGGTCGTTTTGCCGAATAAAAATCCGGCCTGATGCTTCTTTAAATACAGCCGTTGCGCAAAACGCAGATGCTTGTAGCGCGCTCGCATGTATTTAAACTGTTTGCGCTCGTCTGTCGTCAGCTCATCGCCTTTCGCCTGTTTGCGGATTAAACGCAGTAACTCCTGACGATTAACACCATCCAGCCAGAATTTCAGGCATAACGCGTAATTATCATGGATGATTTCGGTGGTACAACTTAGTGCGATAGTCGGCGGCAAACTGACCTGTGCATCAACAACATCATCTTCTTCAATCGCAACAAATAGACGCTCGCTCGCCTCAAGCGGGAAATATTTTCTCATCATCAGGATTTCTCTCCGGTTGAGTTATAAAGCAAGGAATGGCGCTGAAAAAATGCCTTTAAGGTCGGAATTAGCGAGAGCACCACATCCAGACATTGCCCACCGAAGTAAGCAAATGCAGCCCCCAGCACGCCAAACAGATGACAGAACATGAACAGCAATACGATGTAGCCGATTGAGGCGATGGTTTGCGCCACGAGAAAAGCGCGCTGTTTTCCCGCCATCAATAGCAATGACTCCTGTGGGAAGCCCAGCATCGAAATCACAATTGCGCCCAGCATCACCTGAATCAGGTCATACGCTTCGAGATACTTAACGCCAAACACCAGCGAAATGAGCGGCTTGCCGACGATCAACACCGCGAGCGCCACCAGAATACCGATTCCGCCCGCCAGTAAACCGGACTTCACGCCTAACAACCACGGTCTGATGGTGCGTGGATCTAAACGCATCACCTCTGGATAAAAACTTTTGCCCAGTAAACCCGCTGGCGTTCCGGCGGCATCGAAGAATGTCATGGCGATTTTAAATAACCCGGCAGCAGCGGGTCCTAACACGATCCCCACCAACACTGTGCTGCACGAGTTACGCGCCGACCAGATGGAGTGGGCAATGTTGGTTGACCAGACAAAACTCCACGCGCCTTTAATGTGTCGGGCAGACTCAAACAGATTCAATTTGAAGGCGTTATGGATATTTCTGCGGCGTAATTCGCGCGCGGCAAACCACCAGTACATGGTGCCGCCAACCAGATTCGACACGTACCAGGCAATAACAAAACCCGCAAAACCAAAGTCAAAATACCAGGTTACGACGCTCCCCGCTGCGCGCAGAAAAGGTTTCGTCGCTTGCTGTACAGCAATTAGATCGAAGCGATCTACCGCACGCAGAATGCCGGTCGGCGTGGAGGAAGCCATTGAAGGAATGAGCGTGCAATACAGCGCTGCCAGCCAAAAGCTTTGGTCATCCAGACCTAATGAATGGGAAAGAAAAGGGAGTAAGGCAATGCCGCCGACAATCGCCACCGCGCCGCTGACGATATCCAGCGAGAAGGAAAATGAGACGACATTGCGGAATTGCTGCGGATTATTGTTGGTTAATGCTGGTGTTCCGTACTGAACCACCAGCTGCCATGTCTGAAACTTAATAAAATCGCTGATCGATTTGGCGTACGATTGCACAATTACCAGTACGCCAAACATGGCGGGCGTCATCCCTTTACCGGCACACGAGAGCGCCAACAGCCCCAGCAAAGCGCTCACAACATTACTGGAGCCTAACCAGGCGCTATTGCGAATAATGGTGCGAAACGCGCCATCTGCAAACCAATGTTTGATGTTAAAACCCGCCAATTCAGCCTGACCTTATCGTTGATAGTAAAAAGTATCCCGCCAGCCTTAAGTTAAACTTCGGCGGTCAGAAACGATGGCAACCAGAGAAACCGCCTTCTGTGCCTGTTCCAGCACCTCGCTGTAAGGCGCTCTGGAATCAATCTCAAGAATTTTTGTGCCGTTATAGCCAATCGTCGACATAACACCGATTTTGTCCTGCAGCTCGGCATAGTCATGGTCAGGCTTGCGGGAGATGGCAGTATCAATATCAATCCCCAAGCGAATGATTAATTCAGGACGGTATTGCGCCATTTTTTGGTATAAACGCCGTTCACGCTGCGCCAGAAACCTGCTGATTTTCCCGGTCGCACGTTCGACGCCAATCCCCGGTCCGTCATAATAAAAGCCCGAAATTTCAGCCTGCGGGAAGCGATCGCTGACCACCAGAACGCCACTTTGCGCCAGTCGCTGAACCTTGCGCAGATTCGCCATTCTTCGCAGCGAGAAGCAGTACATAATCACCGCCGCCCATAGCGCCGGAGATTTGGTTTTCATGCTTTGGGTTTTCGAGGATTTGGCCGCCAGTCGCCGTTCGAGCCAGACACCAACCAACGGCAATCGTTTGATTTTGTCGCCGTCTTCGCCGGAGAGCAGCCCCAGATAGCGCCGCTCGGTTTGCCAGTGTTGTTGCAGCGATTTCACCAGGTCATTTGTCAGTGTGGATTTACCGGTGCCATCACACCCGACCACCGCAATCAGCCCCGGAATGTAGTTGGGCTGCGGCGCGGTTGTACTCTTAACAGTTTGTGTTTGTAGTGCATCCATTCGTTTAATCATCCCCTATCCATTTTGGTGATCAGGAAAGCGCGGCGTGAATTGCGCGTAGTGACGCTTGCAGAATTTCATCGGCTGGTTGCCGACCATCCAGTTCAAGGATCCTGGCGCCATTGAATGTCAGTTGCGGCGTAACGGCGATTTTTTCCTGTAACGCTGCCAGTTGGTGGTCAGGTTTACGCGCAAACGCGGTTTGTTCATCAATGCCAAGACGAATCAACAATACAGGCAAATAAGAAGCCATCCATTGGTACAGCTTCAGCTCACGCTGCCTTAACATTTTTATCCAACCGTTACCGCCCGTGGTTTTTGCCAATTGCGGGCCATCAAAGCGGAAACCCGGCACTTCAACCTGCGGGTAGCGGTCGGTGATGAGCAGATAGCCTTGCTGGTTTTTACACAACATTTTGCGAAACTTGTACGCCCGCCAGCAGGAAAGCAGATAGATAACCAGCGCAGTAATATTGCCAGGCGGTGTTGAGGGCTTTTCGTGCACATGTGCCGCTTTACTTCGCAAATAACGCCCAAAAGGTGCGCCAATAACAGGTAGCTGTGAAATCCATTCGCCAATTCGCCCGGACGATTGCCCGAGATAAATGTGTTCTGTTGGCATTCTTGATGCCAGTTCATTTACCAGGCTTGCCGTGAGGGTCGATTTACCTGAACCATCACATCCTACAATGGCAATAACACGCACTGGCGTGGAATTAATTATTGACATATTACGTTGATTCACGAAAAACCCGGCAGCAAATAATGTATTGAATATTACGTGGTCCGTGCTCAGAATATCCGTTCAACCTTATTGTGACAATGGTTAATTGTGACATTGACCTGAATTACGCTTTCATCAAAAACATATTAACCAAATAAATATTTTGGATGGATATTTAAATTTAAGGATATATTCATGCAGTCAATAATACCTCCATTAATTGCCGTTATTGGTAGCGATGGTTCAGGCAAGTCAACGGTGTGTGAACATCTTATTACCGTTGTCGAAAAATATGGTGCTGCCGAAAGGGTTCATTTAGGAAAACAGGCCGGAAATGTTGGTCGTGCAGTGACAAAATTACCGTTGATGGGAAAATCCTTACATAAAACAATTGAACGAAATCAGGTAAAAACAGCAAAAAAATTGCCTGGACCAGTTCCGGCGCTGGTAATTACAGCGTTTGTCGCCCGCCGCTTACTGCGCTTTCGTCATATGCTTGCCTGTCGTCGTCGCGGGTTAATTGTTTTAACCGACCGTTATCCGCAGGACCAGATTCCTGGCGCTTATGATGGTACGGTGTTTCCGCCTAACGTTGAAGGTGGTCGTTTTGTCTCATGGCTGGCAAGTCAGGAACGTAAAGCATTTCACTGGATGGCGAGCCACAAGCCCGATCTGGTCATCAAACTCAATGTTGACCTTGAAGTTGCCTGCGCGCGTAAACCCGACCATAAACGGGAATCGCTGGCGAGGAAGATTGCCATAACGCCACAGTTAACCTTTGGTGGTGCACAACTGGTTGATATCGACGCCAATCAGCCACTGGAAAAGGTGCTGGTTGATGCAGAAAAAGCGATTACGGATTTTATGACCGCGCGTGGTTATCACTAGTGAAAAATGGAAATGCCCGATCGCCAGGACCGGGCATTTTCAGGAAGGTTAAATCAACTGCAATGCTATCCAGTACAACCCACCAGAAAGAAAAATCGCCGCCGGTAAAGTAAACACCCACGCCATCAGGATGCTGGTTACCGTTTTACGCTGTAACCCACCGCCGTCCACCACCATCGTTCCTGCTACTGCAGACGAGAGTACGTGTGTTGTGGAGACGGGCATCCCAATATAACTGGCAAGGCCGATAGACACTGCCGCCGTCATTTGTGCCGCCATGCCTTGCGCATACGTCATGCCGCGCTTACCAATCTTCTCACCGATGGTCATCGCTACACGACGCCAGCCAATCATGGTGCCGATGCCGAGCGCCAGTGCTACCGCCATGATGATCCATACCGGTGCGTACTCAATGGTGCTTAACATATCGCTGCGCAGTTTTTTCAGCAGGTTCTGGTCTTCTTTACTGACGCCTGGCAGTTTCGCCAGCTTCGCGGAGGTATCAGAGATGCACAGCATAATGCGGCGCAGCTGGCTGCGCTGACTCACGCTTAACGGCTCGTAACTTTCCATATTGCCTGGCAGCATCGTTTTAACGCGCGCAATCGCATCAAAGGTATTTGCCGGATGACAGTGAAACTCTGTTACTTGCGTGCCATCAGTCGATGTCGCAGGCAATGGAGGTTCCATCGTAATCAACTTCTGCGGCAGTTCAGGATGCTGTTGCAGGTAGTGTTCGAAGTTGGTGACGGCATCGCGGGTACGGGTAATTTCATAGCCGGACGCATTCATATTGACGACAAACCCGGCGGGAGCAATCCCCACCAGCACCAGCATCACCAGACCAATTCCTTTCTGCCCGTCGTTCGCGCCGTGCGAAAACGCCACGCCCGCAGCGGAAACAATGAGGGCAATACGCGTCCAGAATGGCGGCTTACGTTTGCCTTTTTTCTTTTTGCGATCTTCCGGAATGCGGTGAATACGGTCACGCTTTTTCGTCCCACTCCAGAAACGGCGTAGCAGAAAAATTAGCCCCCCCGCAATCACCAGCCCCACGATGGGAGAGACAATGAGTGAAGAGAAAATCTTGGTGACTTCGCGCAGGTTTAACGCATCCATCACCGACGAACCATTTAACAGCGCGTTGGTTAAACCAATGCCGATAATCGCACCAATCAAAGTGTGCGAACTGGAGGCCGGTAAACCAAAGAACCACGTTCCCAGATTCCAGATAATCGCCGCCAGCAGCATGGAAAAGACCATCGCCAGACCGTGAGTTGACCCCATATTCAGCAACAAATCGGTTGGCAACATATGGACGATGGCATAGGCAACGCTAAGCCCGCCAAGCAATACGCCAAAAAAGTTAAAAAATGCCGCCATGACCACAGCAAGCTGTGGTTGCATGGCACGGGTATAAATAACGGTTGCCACCGCATTCGCCGTGTCATGAAAACCATTGATTGCTTCATAGAACAACACAAATGCCAGAGCAAGTAATAACAAAAGCCCCGTATATATATCAAGGCCAACAAATAAATTTAGCATATATTAGATTACGCCATTTTGAATTTACGAACGGAGGCATTATCAGTGACTTTCACGGCGTGGGCAAAGTGAAATATCATTTTTTAACGATAAAAAGCGTGTTATTTCTTGTGTATCAGACAATAAGCCTTCATTCAAAACCTTTAAAAATAATCAAAACACAGGTATTCCACTTGTTAATATATTCATATATGAAATGAATAAATATTGAAATATATAAATATTGAATATTTTGATTAATCCCCGTACTGATTATTCTTCATAATCAGTACGGGGTTGCTACAACATGTATTACTCTTTCACCACAATTAACGGTTCAATATCACTCTCTTTTTTGATGACCAGTGATTCATCACCGCGCAAACACGTCCCACCGTAGTTGCCGCCAACGGTGAAAGTACATACCTGAATGTATTTACCGTCCACTTTCGGCAAACACCACAGTTGCTGATAGATGTTTTTCTGCTCGGCAAATTTACCGCTGGTTTTGTCCAGCACCTCTTCATGATGGCTGACGAGGTCGATGTTACTGCCACAGCGACCGGCGATCGGTTTAACGGCATAACCGGTTTTCACCAGCTCATCATTCACGGTGAAGTCAGTATCCAACAGATAACGATGGTGCGGGAACAGAGACCAGAGGATCGGCAGAATCGCTTTGTTACCGGGGATCACCGTCCATAGCGGCTCAAAAACCAACACTTCCGGGCGTAACAGAACGTCTATCAGACGAACTTCATTTTGTGGATGCCCGGTACGGATCGGCACTGCGGCAAATTCACGGTCGCTCACTTCGCGGATTTGATCAAATGCCGTTTCCCACGCCCAGGTTTTCCATACGCAGTTAACCAGTCGCCCTTCCCCATCAATCAGTTGCCCGGCAGCATCCCAGCCCAGTTCATCCAACCCACGCAAGATACGCGTTTCAAAGCCCGCCTGGTGCAGCGCCTGCTCCATAAACTGCGCGTGATAGTTTTCCTCGATATCTTTGTCCTGCATGATATGGACAAACGGACGTGCACGACTGTGTTTCCACGCGCCAGCCAGTTCGTTAATCAGTCCTTCCGCAGGATTGAAGCCGTTGCCTTTATAGCCCTGCTCCGCCCAACGTTCGAGGATCAAGCCCGCTTCGGTATGACAGGAGGCAGAATCGGCGTTGTATTCGTAGACTTTCAGGCCACGTTCATCCATGCAGAAATCCATACGACCAGTGATCATATGATGACGGCGACGCTGCCAGGAGAGACGCAAACGTGGCCAGAGGATTTTCGGAATGTCAAACAGCGCCAGCAGGTTGTCATCTTTCAGCACCTTGTCGGTGGCGTGAAGATACATCAGGTGCAGCTCGTTGGTGGCTTTAATCAGCTCCTGCTCGGCACTCTCGGTAATGGTGTAGTAATGATACGGATCCTGATTGATCACCTGGCCGTTGGCCTGTACATAGGCGTTTTGCAGCGGATCTTTTTCATCCAGCCATTTACCGTCAAACTGGCCTTTGTTTTCCAGACGCGCCCCGCTGATTTTCAGCAGTTCGCCTGCAATTTCCGGCTGTGGCAAGCTGTATTCGGTATCTTCCGTCTGGATCATCCAGCCCAGAATAGTGGTGTCATCGAAGGTGTCTTTCAGGGTATAGCCGCCGTTTTCGACCACCATCTCCAGCTCGCGTGTCCACTGTTGCCCTTGCGGCAACGGGGTATGAATCACGTTCTGTTCCGCAATACGGACTTTGTTGCCATGCAATTGGGTAATGATGGCGACATGGCCAGTGTCTTTAAATTCACCGCCTTTATCCCAGATAAGAAGCGCCCCCGCTACCGGTGCACGCGGCGAACCGTTAGGAAATGCCTGCAATGGCAGGATGTTGTCATTGACCACTTCACGCAGGAAGCGCAGTGAGAAAATCTCCCATGCCATACCCACGTCAGTGAAGACTACACCGTAGTTCAGAAAGAGAAAACGGCGAGCAAATTCAACGCATTGCCATTTGTGGCCCATATATTCATCGTCGATATAGCTACGGAATACGGCGTCATCTTCGTATTCCTGCGGATCGAGAGAACTGTAATCTGAAGAGTAGATTGCTACCCCACCTGGGGCGTAGCCCAATAATGTCCCGAACGGGGCATCCTGGCTGGTCGTTCCTTTGCTCATCACTTTACCTTTAACAATACAACCTAAGCAGTTGGCGTAATTGTTGTGCTCTGATTACCTGCTCAGCGACATTAACCGGACAGAGGTCAGACTAATCATACACCTCATCGCAGCGGCTGGCGCAAAGGGTTAAAAAATTCACATTCTGTACAGCAAGTGACCTGCTACACTGCTTCAACACTACCACTCAGAAGGCAACTCACTATGACAGACAATACTTATCAGCCCGCGAAAGTCTGGACGTGGGATAAATCCGCTGGCGGCGCGTTCGCCAGTATCAATCGCCCGGTTTCTGGTCCGACGCATGAAAAAACGCTGCCGGTGGGCAAACATCCATTGCAACTTTATTCGCTGGGAACGCCGAACGGTCAGAAAGTAACGATTATGCTTGAGGAGCTGCTGGCACTGGGCGTTACTGGTGCAGAGTACGACGCCTGGCTGATTCGCATTGGCGATGGCGATCAATTCTCCAGCGGCTTTGTCGAAGTGAACCCGAATTCGAAGATCCCGGCATTGCGCGATCATACCCATAATCCGCCGATCCGCGTGTTTGAGTCAGGCTCGATTCTGCTTTATCTGGCGGAGAAATTTGGCTACTTCTTGCCGCAGGATCTGGCAAAGCGTACTGAAACGATGAGCTGGCTGTTCTGGTTACAGGGCGCGGCACCGTTCCTCGGCGGTGGTTTTGGTCACTTTTACCATTACGCGCCGGTGAAAATTGAGTACGCCATCAACCGCTTTACTATGGAAGCCAAGCGCCTTCTCGACGTGCTGGATAAGCAACTGGCGCAGCATAAGTTTGTTGCGGGCGATGAGTACACCATTGCGGATATGGCGATTTGGCCATGGTTTGGCAATGTGGTGTTAGGCGGCGTATATGACGCCGCAGAGTTTCTTGATGCGGGCAGTTATAAGCATGTACAACGCTGGGCGAAAGAAGTGGGCGAACGTCCGGCAGTGAAGCGTGGGCGTATTGTTAACCGCATCAACGGACCGCTGAACGAGCAGTTGCATGAGCGCCATGACGCCAGTGATTTCGAGACAAATACGGAAGATAAGCGTCAGGGGTAATGGTTAGCGTTCGTCGCAGCAAGCCATCCAGACCAATGTAGGCCGGATAAGGCGTTCACGCCGCATCCGGCAATCAGGCACAATGCCTGATGCGACGCTGCCGCGTCTTATCAGGCCTACGAAAGCATCCGGCTTTAATCATCACGCGCTGGTAATGTCGTAATCCATTTGGCGCAGTGCGTCTAATGTGGCTTTGGCTTCGTCTTCATCGATAATGCTCATGGCAAATCCGACGTGTACCAGTACCCACTGGCCCAGCAGATCGGCAGGGTTACCTTCACAAATCAGGGCGATATTCACGTCGCGCTTGATACCACATACTTCAACCTGCGCAAGCTGGTGAATATCTTCACCGACAGCCAGCACCTGGCCTGGAACGCCAATACACATTGTTAACTCCGGTTATTCAACTTCAATACTTTTGACGATTAGCGAATCGCCGGTATCGACACGCAACCGCTCGCCATGACAGATCGGACACTGCGCATCGTGCTGATGAATCTCCACCACCTGGCTGCAATCCCAACACCAGGCCTGGGCGGGTTTATAGACGATATGTAAATCGCACCCTTGCGCTACCGTTCCGTGGCAGACAATTTCAAAACTAAAACGGACGGCGCTCTCCTCAACGCAGGAGAGTGCACCAATTTCCAGCCACACGGCGGTGACGCGCTTAACATCGTGCTGCTCCGCCTGCCGTTGGATAATTTCAACGGCGCTCTGGCAAAGCGACAACTCATGCATTTTCGCCACTCCTGCGGCCAAATAGCAGGGCACGACGCCCTGCGTGTGGTACATCCGGATTGGTGACTGGCAGCGAAAGGATCATTCGGGCGCAGTCATCCGTCAGCCGTTGGCCCTCTTCAATCGACATGCTGTGCGAAAGCGGCGACATCAGCGAGCAGGAGAGGTATTGCGAAACACCGTCCAGTTCACCAACAGTAAAGGTCATAGTGCCATACGGCAGTTGCAGACCAATTTTTTCACTCACTTTGCGCAGCGGCCAGAGTTGATCCGGGCCGGGGAAGATAACTGCACTCAGCATCCACGGGGTGATCACACACCCCGTCCACTGACCTTCGAACAGCGTAAAGTCAGAAACATACACCGGCATTGAAGGATGCAGAAAAGAGAGATCATGCATCGAACGCCGGGCAATTTCTTCAAAAGCTACCTGTACTTGCGCCTTCGGGGAGGTCTGGAAACCTGCTATCTCTTCAGTCATGAGTCGCCTCCCGTGGGATAGCTTCCACGCCTGATTCGCGCAGCGCAGCCAGAACCTGCTCAAGCGCAGGTTCAATCATCGATTCGACCGTCGGCGTCAAACCGATGTGCGGCTCCAGTGATTCCGGGATCACGCCGACCAGGGTCAGCTTTTTCGGAAACTCGCCAGTGAAGCGCAGGGCCGACAATACGTCGGCCAGGCCAAGCTGATGCGGAGAGATTTTGTTGGTAAACAACGCCGGAACTTCTTCATCCCGCAGGATCATCATCGTTCCCGGCGCGTTCTTTTTCGAGACAATGGCATCCGCAATAATCAGATGATCGCGATTTGCCATGTCACCAAGCAGCTCCATTCCCGCCGTGCCGCCATCGAGGATCTCAACATAATCCGGCAGAATGTATCGTTGCTCTAACGCTTCAACAATCCGCACACCGATGGCTTCATCGGTCAGCAAAATATTGCCGACCCCTAAGACTAAAATACGCATTACAGAACCTTCACTGAAACCACTTCGTTGCCGTCGGCATCCACTACGTGTACCGCACAGGCCATGCACGGGTCGAAGGAGTGAATGGTACGCACCACTTCCAGCGGTTTATTCGGATCGGCAACCGGTGTACCCACCAGCGACTGCTCGTAAGGACCGACGTCATCATTGAAGTTACGCGGGCCAGAGTTCCAGGTTGATGGAACAACTGCCTGGTAGTTGCTGATGATACCGTCTTTGATCACCATCCAGTGAGAGAGCATACCGCGCGGTGCTTCGAGGAAGCCTACGCCTTTGAACTCACCCGTTGCCGGAATGTTCGGCTTCACAAAGGTGGTGTGATCGCCTTTGCCGATATTGGTGATCAGTGCACTGTATTGATTTTGCAGGATATCCTGCAATTCACAGCAGTGAACGGTACGACCAATAATACGGCCCAGCGTGGAGTGCAGCTGCGCCACTTCCAGCGTGTTGCCAGTCAGTTTCTGATAAATCGCAACGATTTCATTCAGTTTGTTCTGGGTAGACTCGCGTCCTGCCGCCAGTTTCACCAGCATGTTAGCCAGCGGACCCACTTCTACCGTTTTGCCGTAGAAAGTCGGTGATTTCACCCAGGAATATTTACCGTCGTCAGACCAACCATCATAAGCCGGAATGGTGGTACCTTCCCACGGTGCCTGCGGCGCTTCGTCTTTATACCAGGAGTGCTTCGCGCTTTCCTGAATTCCTTTGATCAGGTATTCATCGGAATGAGAAGTGATCGGACGATACGAGGACAGATCCGCATTCTCAATGTAGCCGCCCGGGAACAGGAAGCTGCCATTTTTACTGTCGGTCGGGAATTCCGGCACGCTCAGGTAGTTCACCGCACCTTTACCGCGCGTCAGCCATTCCGGGTAGAACGCAGCGATAACTGCAGTATCAACCTTGTAAACCTGCTCAACAAAGTCGCTCAGCTTGTCGATGAAGGACTTGATGTACATCAGGCGCTCAAGGTTCAGCACACCCAGACCGTCGAGGTTGATCGGGTTCGCGACACCACCTACCGCCAGGTTCTGAATATGCGGCGTTTTACCGCCCAGCAGCGCCACAACGCGGTTAGCGTCACGCTGGCACTCCAGCGCCTGCAGGTAGTGCGCTACCGCAATCAGGTTCACTTCCGGCGGCAGTTTCATTGCCGGGTGACCCCAGTAGCCATTGGCGAAAATACCCAACTGACCGCTGGCAACCAGATCTTTGATCTTGTTCTGAACTTTGGTGAACTCTTCCGGGCTGTTCAGATGCCAGGTCGAAACGCCTTTCAGCATTTCGGAGGCTTTGGCTGGATCAGCTTGCAGTGCAGAAGTGATGTCCACCCAGTCCAGCGCCGAAAGCTGATAGAAATGAACAATATGGTCATGCGTGGTGTGCGCAGCCAGAATGATGTTACGGATGTATTGCGCGTTAACCGGAACGTCGATATTCAGCGCACTTTCTGCCGCACGAACGGAAGACAGCGCGTGAGTGGTAGTACATACGCCACAGATACGTTGCACAATCATCCATGCATCGCGCGGATCGCGGTTTTTCACGATCTCTTCCATGCCGCGCCACATGGTACCGGAAGCCCATGCTTTCGAAACGACGCCATTTTCGATTTCGCAATCGATGCGTAAATGCCCTTCAATACGGGTTACCGGATCAATAGTAATTCTCTGGCTCATGCTTTGCTCGCCTCATGACGATTATGATCGTTTTGTTTTAAAGGAGGAAGTATCGGCAGTAGACGAATGAGTACGATATAAGCGCAAATCTCAATAGCCACAAAACCAATAGAAATCAACAGTTCTTCCCAGGTCGGGAAGTAGGCGTAACCGCCACCCGGGTTGAATGCCACCAGCGAATAGGTCAGACGCCAGGTTGCACAACCTAACAGTGCACTCAGTGCTGACAGGAACAGCATGCGGGAATCATTACGCAACTTCGCCACACGCAGAACCACCAGCGGGAAGAGCATCAGCAGGACTTCAATCCAGAACATCACGGAGTAGAAGTCACCGGCAAACGCTAACGACAGCTTGTCGCGATAGATAAGCTCGCCAAAGCGCAGCACGATGAAAATCGCCAGCAACACACTGATGGTATTGGTCAGCTTAACGAACAGACTCTTTTCATCCGGACCGTTGCCACGCAGACCCGCCTGCACCAACGAACCTTCAAAGATGACAATCGAGAAGCCCATGATGAACGCCGTCAGCAGCGAGAACAGCGGCAACATTTCATAGCTTTGCCACAGCGGATGCACCTTGTAGCCCGCCGAGATCATCAGCGATCCCATTGAAGACTGGTGCATAGTTGGCAGCAGCGCACCAAGCGCGATGATAAAGAACATCACCTTGTTCAGACGTTTGAGTGACAGCTTCCAGCCCAGACGTTCAAACAATGCCGGAGCAAACTCCAGTGCCATCACACCGATGTAGATGGTCATACAGACCGCCGTCTCGAACAGTACCGAGTTCACGTTGAAGTGACCCGGAATGTAGAAGTACGGCAGGTTCCAGTAGCGACCCACGTCGATAGTGATCGACAAGCCACCCAGTGAATAACCAAACAGACTCGCCAACAGCGCCGGACGCACCAGCGGATGGTATTGCCCACGGTTAAAGACGTATACTGCCCACGCCAGCGCCCAGCCGCCACAGGCAAAGCCGGTACCGATCAGCAGGTCAAACGCGATCCACACGCCCCACGGGAAGCCGCCGTTCAGGTCGGAGACAGAGCCCAGACCGAACACCAGACGCTTCACAATCAGGAGCATACAGATGACGATTAACGGTCCAAAAATCATGACCGGTTTACTGATGATTTTGCCGCCCAGCGGTTGTGGATCATGACTCATGATCGTCTCCTCCGTCGTGATGGTCGTTTTTAGTGTTGCGACGAACCAGCACGGTTAAGCCCGCCAGCACAGCCAGTGGTAGCATCATGCCTTTATACAGGGTGTGTTGGACATGTTCGGAACGCGCACCAGTAGAAAGATCGTCCAGTTTCGGCAGGTCGAGATTTTCATAAGGCACACCCGTCAGTACCAGAACCTGAGTACCGCCGCCCTCTTTCTCGCCGTACAGATGCGGATAATATTTCGGCACCGTATGCAGGTAAGTGTCGCCAGATTTCAGCGTCTGACGCGGATAGTGGTATTCGCTGCCCGGCTTCAGCGCCAGACGTTTTTTCGCCTCCGCCATCAGCTCTTCACGCGTACCAAAAATCACCGCGCCCGCCGGGCACACTTCTACACAGCCAGGCAGACCGCCTTTATCGAGACGTTCCACACCTTTCTGGTTGCACAACTCGCACTTATGCAGCGCACCAAACGGGTTGTTGTAGTCGTACTTCGGCACGTTGTATGGGCAGGCGACCATGCAGTAACGGCAGCCGGTGCACACATCTTTGTCGTAATGGACAATGCCGGTTTTCGGATCTTTTTTCAGTGCAGAGACCGGGCACACAGAGACACAGTTCGGATCGACGCAGTGCATACACTGTTTCTTAATGTACGCGTAGCCATTCTCCTCCTGGTCTTTGTTGACCCCTGTGCCGCTGGTCCACACCTGAATGATGTTATTGGTATACGGCGACAGTTTGTCGTTGTTCGACCAGGTCTGTTCCCCTTGCGGGTTACGTTCAGGGAAGTTGATATCCTGACACTTGGTGACGCAAGCCTGGCAGCCTACGCACAAGGTCGAGTCGTACAACATCCCCAGCGATCCCGGAATTGGCGGGCGGTTTTCAGCAGCCGCATGACTGACAGACGGCAGCGCGCCCGTCAGCAATGCCCCGCAGGAGGCTGCTTTAATAAAATTACGTCTGTTCACGGTTATTCTCCCCGTGAGTCAGCGTTATCTTTCTTTTGCTGACGACCCAGTTCACGCACCGCCATCACGCTGACACCGGCAACCAGCCCAACCACACCGCCGAGCAAACCAATAGCGCCTGCCGAGACGTTGCCGCCTTCTTTAGCGTTAACGTCCGGTTTCTGTGAACGCGGAGTCTGGTTTTCGACGTTGGCAAGCTGATGGATGCCTTTATGGAAGCCGATACCTTCTTCGTTACAGCCATAGCACGGGTGACCAATCGCTACCGGCCACACGCCGCCAACATCGCAGAATTGCAGCGTTGAGCAGTTGCCGTAAGTTTCTGGCCCTTTACAGCCGAGGTGGTACAGGCACCAGCCTTCGCGGTGACCTTCATCACCGAACTCTTTGGCAAAACGACCAGCATCGAAGTGCGGGCGACGTTCACAGTGTTCGTGAATCAGACGACCATAGGCGAAAGTCGGACGGTTTTTGTCATCCAGTTTCGGCGGTTTGCCGTAAGTGATGATGTGCGCAACGGTCGCGAGGAAGTTGTGCGGGTTCGGCGGGCAGCCAGGAATATTGATAACGGTTTTGCCCGGTAGAACTTCTTGCAGGCTGACTGCGCCAGTTGGGTTAACTCCAGCTGCGGCAACACCGCCCCACGCAGAGCAGGAACCGATAGCGATAATGGCTGCTGCGCCTTCCGCCGCTTTGCGGATGTGATCCACAATCGGCTCACCGGCAACCATGCAATAAATACCGTTATCTTTTAATGGGATGGAACCATCCACCACTAACACATACTGCCCTTTGTACTTCTCGAGAGCGTTATGTTTGTTCTCTTCGACCTGATGACCGAAGGCGGCGGAAAGCACTTCGTGATACTCCAGAGAGATAGTCTCCAGCACGAGGTTTTCTACCGTTGGATGCGTTGCACGAAGCAGAGATTCCGTACAACCGGTGCACTCCTGCGCGCCAATCCAGATAACTGGCGGACGCTGCGGGTTAGTAACCGATTCGGCCATCTCTGCAGCGGCTTTGCTACTTAACCCCATGGTGGCGGCTAATGCTGCACAAAGCTTCATGAAATCACGACGGTTAATGCCGTGAGAATGGATGAGGGTGTTATCTCCAGTCATTTATAGTTATTCCGTTGCGAAGACCTGGCATATATTTTGCCTCAATCGCAAAATCAATAATGCGATCGATGCGCCATTTACCACACATTTATTATGGTTATCGATATCATGATACTGCGGCGGGGCACTAAAACGAAGGGAAGAAGCATTAGTGTAATTAATTAAAGCAAGATAATACGTATGTTTGATCAATTTTCTAGGCGATAACCGGCCATAAAAAAGCGCAACGTAGAACAGGAATTATTCTCACGAAAGAAATCCATTACCATCTCTTTATCCAGTCCATAACGGCGCGTCAGAATACCCGCTTCCCAGGCGCTAAGCTGGCGATCTCCGGTCTTTTCGTACATCCGGTGTGAGTAGCCTAATACAAAACCGCGTTTATAATCGGCACAGAATTTTGTCACATTAACCGCACTGTCGGCATGCGTTGCTTTTAATCCCGCCATTAAGCCTTTACCAAAATGGTTATTCATCGTTCACCTCATTCGCTATATATTGTCATATATAGCGATATTTTAGGCAAAGAACGACATTTGCGCACGCTATTTTTTCATGCTTGTTTAAGACGTAATCCTGTAAGAGATAAACCCATCAGGAGAGATATTTATCGAACCATTTCAGCGTCCTTTGCCAGGCAAGATCGGCGGCAGATTTGTCATAACGGGGCGTGGAATCATTATGGAATCCGTGATTAACCCCCGGATATATATACGCCTCATAGACCTTATTATTGGCTTTCAACGCCGCCTCGTAAGCGGGCCAGCCCTCGTTGATTCGGCTATCCAGTTCAGCGTAGTGGAGCAGTAAAGGCGCTTCAATCTTCGCCACATCGGCAGTGGGTGCCTGACGCCCATAAAACGGCACCGCGCAGGCCAGTTCCGGATACGCGACTGCTGCCGCGTTCGATACGCCCCCGCCATAGCAAAATCCGCTAATATACACTTTGCCTGTCGCTTGCGGATAGCGTTGCATAAACTCAATTGCGGCAAAGAAATCATTCATCAGTTTGGTTGGATCAACCTGCTGTTGCAGTTCGCGGCCTTTATCATCGTTACCAGGATAGCCACCTACTGAGCTTAAACCGTCTGGCGCCAGGGCGATGTACCCTTCCTTCGCCACTCGCCGCGTCACATCTTCGATATACGGATTCAGCCCTCGATTCTCATGCACCACTACCACGGCTGGCGTTTTACCGCTCATTTTTGCGGGCTTCACCAGATAACCCCGTACCTCGCCGTGACCATTTGGCGAGGGATACGTGATGTACTCTGCAACAATTTCCGGGTCGGTAAACTCTACCTGAGTCGCCAGCGCATAATTTGGCTTGAGCAAATCAAACAGCGCTAATGCCGTCATCCCGCCCACCGCATACTTCGCCGCAAGGTTGAGGAACTCACGTTTCGAGATTTTCCCGTGAGCGTAATAGTCGTAGTAATCCAGCAACTCTTGTGGGAAAGCTTTGGCAGTTAAACGCGGCATCGTTGCACTCCTCAACTGGTGTTTTTTTAAGCAAAGCATAAGCGCGTGTTTTTGCCCAGTTTTTCGTCACTCTGTGAGCCAGACTACGGGATACGCGCAGGCGAATCGCTAAACTAGAAACATTGTTTCGAAATTGAACGGTGGAAAGGAGAGGTCATGGTCTGGTTAGCGAATCCCGAACGTTACGGGCAGATGCAGTACCGCTATTGCGGAAAAAGTGGTTTACGCCTACCCGCGTTATCGCTCGGTTTATGGCACAATTTCGGTCACGTTAACGCGCTGGAATCACAGCGTGCGATCCTGCGTAAAGCGTTTGATTTAGGCATTACGCACTTTGATTTAGCCAACAATTACGGGCCGCCTCCAGGAAGCGCAGAAGAGAACTTTGGTCGCCTGCTGCGCGAGGATTTTGCCGCTTATCGCGATGAACTGATTATCTCTACCAAAGCCGGATACGATATGTGGCCCGGCCCATATGGCTCTGGCGGCTCACGTAAATACCTGCTCGCCAGCCTCGACCAAAGCCTGAAGCGTATGGGGCTTGAGTATGTCGATATCTTTTACTCTCATCGCGTCGATGAAAATACGCCGATGGAAGAAACCGCCTCTGCGCTGGCTCATGCGGTACAAAGCGGTAAGGCGCTGTATGTCGGGATCTCCTCTTACTCGCCAGAGCGGACGCAAAAAATGGTCGAGTTGCTGCGCGAGTGGAAAATTCCGCTGTTAATTCATCAACCTTCGTACAATTTACTGAACCGCTGGGTGGATAAAAGCGGCCTGCTGGATACCCTGCAAAATAACGGCGTGGGCTGCATTGCCTTTACTCCACTGGCTCAGGGATTGCTGACCGGAAAATATCTCAACGGTATTCCGCAAGATTCACGGATGCATCGTGAAGGGAATAAAGTTCGTGGTCTGACGCCGAAAATGCTCACCGAAGCCAACCTCAACAGCCTGCGCTTATTGCATGAAATGGCACAGCAGCGTGGACAATCAATGGCGCAAATGGCGTTAAGCTGGTTGCTGAAAGATGAGCGAGTGACGTCGGTATTGATTGGTGCCAGCCGCGCGGAGCAACTTGAGGAGAACGTGCAGGCGCTGAATAATCTGACATTTAGCACCGAGGAGCTGGCGCAGATTGATCAGCATATCGCCGATGGAGAGCTGAATCTGTGGCAGGCGTCTTCCGATAAATGACCTGTTAATAACGGGCGCGAGAACCGCGCCCGAATCAGATCAGTGATTATGACGAGTCAGTCGGTCAAGATAGCCCATCACAAATGCAGAGAGCACAAACGTCAGATGGATAATGACGTACCACATCAGTTTGTTATCAGGGACATTTTTCGCATCCATAAAGACGCGCAGTAAGTGAATGGAAGAAATTGCCACAATCGACGCTGCTACTTTGTTTTTCAGCGACGTTGCGTCCATTTTCCCCAGCCAGTTCAGCTTCTCTTTGTTCTCAGAGATATCGAGTTGTGAGACGAAATTCTCGTAACCGGAAAACATCACCATCACCAGCAAACCGCCAACCAGCGTCATATCCACCAGCGACAGCAACACGAGGATCAAATCTGATTCCGCCATCGAGAAGATATTCGGCAGTACGTGAATAATCTCCTGGAAGAACTTCAGCGCCAGGGCAACTAACGCCAGCGAAAGGCCAAAGTACACGGGGGCAAGCAGCCAGCGAGAAGCATACATTGCATTTTCAAGAAAACGTTCCATACATTCCTGTCGTGTAGTTAAAACGGGCAACAGTATATCGCAATTAAGTAAACAGCACGCAACAGCAAATCAACATATACGTTAAACCTTTGTCGCATAATTCTGAGGGTTAGGGATCTTCCTGGTTCCCTTATCAACGCATCGAGAGCGTCTACCCTTAAAGGACGTTGAACCTGAAGGGAGAAAAACGATGTCTCATTTAAAAGACCCGACCACGCAGTATTACACTGGTGAATATCCCAAACAGAAACAACCGACGCCAGGCATCCAGGCGAAGATGACACCGGTACCGGATTGCGGCGAGAAAACCTATGTTGGTAGCGGTCGCCTGAAAGATCGTAAAGCACTGGTGACAGGGGGCGATTCCGGAATCGGTCGCGCTGCCGCCATTGCTTACGCGCGTGAAGGGGCTGACGTGGCGATCAGTTATCTTCCCGTGGAAGAAGAAGACGCTCAGGATGTGAAAAAGATCATTGAAGAATGCGGACGCAAAGCCGTTCTGCTGCCAGGCGATTTAAGCGATGAGAAATTCGCCCGTTCGCTGGTTCACGAAGCACACAAGGCGTTAGGCGGGCTGGATATTATGGCGCTGGTAGCCGGGAAACAGGTTGCCATTCCTGATATTGCAGACCTCACCAGCGAACAGTTTCAAAAGACCTTTGCCATTAACGTTTTCGCGTTGTTCTGGCTAACCCAGGAAGCGATCCCCCTGCTACCGAAAGGTGCAAGTATCATCACCACTTCCTCAATCCAGGCATACCAGCCAAGCCCGCATTTACTGGACTATGCGGCTACGAAGGCGGCAATTCTGAACTACAGCCGTGGCCTGGCAAAACAGGTCGCGGAGAAAGGTATTCGGGTGAATATTGTCGCGCCAGGCCCGATCTGGACAGCACTGCAAATTTCTGGCGGACAAACGCAGGATAAGATCCCGCAGTTTGGTCAGAAAACGCCGATGAAGCGTGCGGGGCAACCGGCGGAGCTGGCCCCTGTATATGTTTACCTGGCAAGTCAGGAGTCGAGCTACGTCACCGCAGAAGTGCACGGTGTCTGCGGCGGCGAGCATTTAGGTTAAAAAAATGCCCGGTTGTGAAAAGCAACCGGGCATCATTTTTATTTCGCTTTCGCAGTTTCTTCGCCGACCAGACCTATTTTCAGGTAACCCGCCTGATGCAGCGTATCCATTACCTTCATCAACGTCTCGTAATCGACAGTTTTATCCGCACGGAAGAAGATGGTGGTGTCTTTCTTGCCTTCGGTTAACGCATTCAACGCCGTAATCATTGTTTCATCGGTGACCGGATCGTTACCAATAAACATCGAGTTGTCTGCTTTCACCGACAGATAAACCGGTTTTTCCGGGCGCGGCTGCGGCGTGCTGGTAGAAGCAGGCAAATTCACCTTCACATCTACCGTCGCTAACGGTGCCGCCACCATAAAGATAATCAGCAAAACCAACATCACGTCGATAAACGGCGTCACGTTGATATCATGCATTTCGCCGTTATCGTCGAGGTTTTCGTTAAGATGCATCGCCATCGGACATTATCCTGCACGTAATTTTTGTGCGACACGAACCGGATGCGCAGCGGCGCTGGCTTCCAGATCCAGGTCACGGCTTTGCAGCAACAATACCTGCGCTGCAACATCACCCAGCATCGCTTTAAAGCCGCCAATCTGGCGTGCAAATACGTTATAGATAACGACCGCAGGAATCGCTGCCACGAGGCCGATTGCCGTTGCTAACAGAGCTTCTGCAATACCCGGCGCAACGACTGCCAGGTTAGTGGTCTGCGTTTGCGCGATACCAATAAAGCTGTTCATGATGCCCCAGACCGTACCAAACAGACCAACGAACGGCGAAATCGCGCCGATGGTTGCCAGATAGCCGTTACCACGGCCCATTTGACGACCTACTGCGGCGACCCGACGCTCCAGACGGAAGCTGGTACGTTCTTTAATACCTTCGTTATCGTCGCTGCCTTCTGACAGTTCCAGCTCATTCTGCGCTTCATTGAGCAAATGCAGGCTCAAGCTTTTGCTACCAAAATCAGCGGCGATATCGTTGGCCTGGTTTAAGGAACGCGCTTCAGCCAGCAGTTGCTGCTCGCGCTTAAGACGACGCTTCTGATTGAAGAACTCCACGCTCTTACTGAAGAAGATTGCCCAGGTGACTACGGAGGCCAAAATAAGCCCAATCATCACGCACTTAACGACAATATCGGCGTGCTGATACATACCCCAGACGGAGAGGTCCGTCTGCATTAAATTATTACCCACTGTGTATCTCCAGGACGCAAGTCACAAAATCTGTGCATAATAATATCAAAACGACGTCGAATTGATAGTCGTTCTCATTACTATTTGCATACTGCCGTACCTTTGCTTTCTTTTCCTTGCGTTTACGCAGTAAAAAAGTAACCAGCACGCCATTTGCGAAAATTTTCTGCTTTATGCCAATTCTTCAGGATGCGCCCGCGAATATTCATGCTAGTTTAGACATCCAGACGTATAAAAACAGGAATCCCGACATGGCGGACAAAAAGCTTGATACTCAACTGGTGAATGCAGGACGCAGCAAAAAATACACGCTCGGTGCGGTAAATAGCGTGATTCAGCGCGCGTCTTCGCTGGTCTTTGACAGTGTAGAAGCCAAAAAACACGCGACACGTAATCGCGCCAATGGCGAGTTGTTCTATGGACGGCGTGGAACGTTAACCCATTTCTCCTTACAACAAGCGATGTGTGAACTGGAAGGTGGCGCAGGCTGTGTGCTATTTCCCTGCGGGGCGGCAGCGGTTGCTAATTCCATTCTTGCTTTTGTCGAACAGGGCGATCATGTGTTGATGACCAACACCGCCTATGAACCGAGTCAGGATTTCTGTAGCAAAATCCTCAGCAAACTGGGCGTAACGACATCGTGGTTTGATCCGCTGATTGGTGCCGATATCGTTAAGCATCTGCAGCCAAACACTAAAATCGTGTTTCTGGAATCGCCAGGTTCCATCACCATGGAAGTCCACGATGTTCCGGCGATTGTTGCCGCCGTACGCAGTGTGGTCCCGGATGCCATCATTATGATCGACAACACCTGGGCAGCCGGTGTGCTGTTTAAGGCGCTGGATTTTGGCATCGATGTTTCTATTCAGGCCGCCACCAAATATCTGGTTGGGCATTCAGATGCGATGATTGGCACTGCGGTGTGCAATGCCCGTTGCTGGGAGCAGCTGCGAGAGAATGCCTATCTGATGGGCCAGATGGTCGATGCCGATACCGCCTATATAACCAGCCGTGGCCTGCGCACATTAGGTGTGCGTTTGCGCCAACATCATGAAAGCAGTCTGAAAGTGGCTGAATGGCTGGCAGAACATCCCCAAGTAGCGCGAGTTAACCACCCTGCTCTGCCTGGCAGTAAAGGCCACGAATTCTGGAAACGAGACTTTACAGGCAGCAGCGGGCTATTTTCCTTTGTGCTTAAGAAAAAACTCAATGATGAAGAGCTGGCGAACTATCTGGATAACTTCAGTTTATTCAGCATGGCCTACTCGTGGGGCGGGTATGAATCGTTGATCCTGGCAAATCAACCAGAACATATCGCCGCCATTCGCCCACAAGGCAAGATCGATTTTAGCGGGACCTTGATTCGCCTGCATATTGGTCTGGAAGATGTCGACGATCTGATTGCCGATCTGGACGCCGGTTTTGCGCGAATTGTATAACATTGCCACTTTTGGACAATTTTGCAGACATTTTATTGTGAAAAGTCTTAAATTGTTGCGTCCGGGATCAAGGCGTCCCGGACGATTCAGGAGTACAATAGGCAGATAAAGGCTTAAACGCTGTTCCACAGGAAAGTCCATGGCTGTTATTCAAGATATCATCGCTGCGCTCTGGCAACACGACTTTGCCGCGCTGGCGGACCCTCATATTGTTAGCGTTGTTTACTTTGTTATGTTTGCCACGCTGTTTTTAGAAAACGGCTTGCTGCCCGCCTCATTTTTGCCAGGCGACAGCTTGTTGATACTGGCAGGCGCATTGATTGCCCAGGGGGTTATGGATTTTCTGCCTACGATTGCGATTCTGACCGCCGCAGCAAGTCTGGGCTGCTGGCTAAGTTATATTCAGGGGCGCTGGTTAGGGAATACCAAAACGGTGAAAGGCTGGCTGGCACAGCTTCCTGCTAAATATCACCAGCGCGCCACCTGCATGTTTGACCGCCACGGTCTGCTGGCGCTGCTGGCTGGACGTTTTCTTGCATTTGTCCGTACGCTGCTGCCAACCATGGCGGGAATTTCCGGTCTGCCAAACCGCCGCTTCCAGTTTTTCAACTGGTTAAGCGGATTGCTGTGGGTCAGCGTGGTAACCAGTTTCGGCTATGCCTTAAGTATGATTCCGTTCGTTAAACGACATGAAGATCAGGTAATGACGTTCCTGATGATCCTGCCAATTGCCTTGTTAACCGCTGGCTTGTTGGGCACGCTGTTTGTGGTGATTAAAAAAAAATACTGTAACGCCTGACGATTTTCCCCGTTCCCGGTTGCTGTACCGGGAACGTATTTAATTCCCCTGCATCGCCCGCATTCTTGCCGCATCTTCCCCCGGCGTCACACCGAAGTAACGTTTAAACTCACGGCTAAATTGCGATGCGCTTTCATAGCCGACGCGCATCGCCGCCGCGCTGGCCTTCATGCCGTCGTGGATGATCATCATCCGCGCCTTATGCAGACGGTAATTCTTCAAATACTGCAACGGCGAGGTGCTGGTGACAGACTTAAAATTATGGTGGAACGCCGATACGCTCATGTTGGCTTCTGCCGCCAGTTGCTCGACGCTCAGGTTTTCGGTGTATTTATTCTCAATCCGTTTCAGCACGCGACTAATCAGGCTGAAGTGAGTCTGGCGGCTGACCAGTGCCAGTAACGCGCCGCCGCAAGGTCCGGTCAGCACGTAGTACAGAATTTCGCGGATGATCTGTTTGCCGAGAATACGCGCATCCAGCGGTCGCTCCATCACGTCGAGTAACCGCTCCGCCACGCATAAAATCTCTTCTGATAACGTGGCAGAGTTAATCCCGCTGGCTGCCATCGACGGCTGGAAATGCTCATCTTCGCCAATTTCCATCAACAGTTCCTGTAACTGCAAAATATCGACATTGAGACGCAACCCTGCCAGCGGCACCTCTGACGTGGCATAGGTTTCGCACTCAAACGGCAACGGCACCGTCAGCAGCAGGTATTCATTGGCATCATAACGAAACACGCGTTCATTGATATAACCGATTTTATGCCCGGAAAAGAGAATTATGATGCCAGGCTCGTACATCACCGGTGTGCGTGCGAAAGGCGTCTCGCCATACAACAAACGCACATCGGGCAACAGCTCTGACAAACTATTTTCTTTATTTTTCAGTTTATTAACTTTATCCGCCAGCAAGCGGCAAATCTCTTCACGTTTCATATCGCGTAATTTCTTAGGAATAATGCGGCAATTTGATTGTGCGCAATTTTGTAGCATTTCTCCAGCACTCTGGAGAAATAGGCAAGACATTGGCAGAAATGAGCATTGAGAGGTACGGCGCTGGCGACCACAATGAAAAACATCAGGCAGACCGATCTCTGCCCTCATATTGACCCAGCAAAGGGAGCAAGTAATGAACAACTTTAATCTGCACACCCCAACCCGCATTCTGTTTGGTAAAGGCGCAATCGCTGGTTTACGCGAACAAATTCCTCACGATGCTCGCGTATTGATTACCTACGGCGGCGGCAGCGTGAAAAAAACCGGCGTTCTCGATCAAGTTCTGGATGCCCTGAAAGGCATGGACGTACTGGAATTTGGCGGTATTGAACCAAACCCGGCTTATGAAACGCTGATGAACGCCGTGAAACTGGTTCGCGAACAGAAAGTGACGTTCCTGCTGGCGGTTGGCGGCGGTTCTGTACTGGACGGCACCAAATTTATCGCCGCAGCGGCTAACTATCCGGAAAATATCGATCCGTGGCACATTCTGCAAACGGGCGGTAAAGAGATTAAAAGCGCCATCCCGATGGGCTGTGTGCTGACGCTGCCAGCAACCGGTTCAGAATCCAACGCAGGCGCGGTGATCTCCCGTAAAACCACAGGCGACAAGCAGGCGTTCCATTCTGCCCATGTTCAGCCCGTATTTGCCGTGCTCGATCCGGTTTATACCTACACCCTGCCGCCGCGTCAGGTGGCTAACGGCGTAGTGGACGCCTTTGTACACACCGTGGAACAGTATGTTACCAAACCGGTTGATGCCAAAATTCAGGACCGTTTCGCAGAAGGCATTTTGCTGACGCTGATCGAAGATGGTCCGAAAGCCCTGAAAGAGCCAGAAAACTACGATGTGCGCGCCAACGTCATGTGGGCGGCGACTCAGGCGCTGAACGGTTTGATCGGCGCTGGCGTACCGCAGGACTGGGCAACGCATATGCTGGGCCACGAACTGACTGCGATGCACGGTCTGGATCACGCGCAAACACTGGCTATCGTCCTGCCTGCACTGTGGAATGAAAAACGCGATACCAAGCGCGCTAAGCTGCTGCAATATGCTGAACGCGTCTGGAACATCACTGAAGGTTCAGACGATGAGCGTATTGACGCCGCGATTGCCGCAACCCGCAATTTCTTTGAGCAATTAGGCGTGCTGACCCACCTCTCCGACTACGGTCTGGACGGCAGCTCCATCCCGGCTTTGCTGAAAAAACTGGAAGAGCACGGCATGACCCAACTGGGCGAAAATCATGACATTACGCTGGATGTCAGCCGCCGTATATACGAAGCCGCCCGCTAAGCTTTTTACGCCTCAAACTTTCGTTTTCGGGCATTTCGTCCAGACTTAAGTTCACAACACCTCACCGGAGCCTGCTCCGGTGAGTTCATATAAAGGAGGAACGTATGGCTAATCCAACCGTTATTAAGCTACAGGATGGCAATGTCATGCCCCAGCTGGGACTGGGCGTCTGGCAAGCAAGTAATGAGGAAGTAATCACCGCCATTCAAAAAGCGTTAGAAGTGGGTTATCGCTCGATTGATACCGCCGCGGCCTACAAGAACGAAGAAGGTGTCGGCAAAGCCCTGAAAAATGCCTCAGTCAACAGAGAAGAACTGTTCATCACCACTAAGCTGTGGAACGACGACCACAAGCGCCCCCGCGAAGCCCTGCTCGACAGCCTGAAAAAACTCCAGCTTGATTATATCGACCTCTATTTAATGCACTGGCCCGTTCCCGCTATCGACCATTATGTCAAAGCATGGAAAGGCATGATCGAATTGCAAAAAGAGGGATTAATCAAAAGCATCGGCGTGTGCAACTTCCAGATCCATCACCTGCAACGCCTGATTGATGAAACTGGCGTGACGCCTGTGATAAACCAGATCGAACTTCACCCGCTGATGCAACAACGCCAGCTACATGCCTGGAACGCGACACACAAAATCCAGACCGAATCCTGGAGCCCATTAGCGCAAGGAGGGAAAGGCGTTTTCGATCAGAAAGTCATTCGCGATCTGGCAGATAAATACGGCAAAACCCCTGCGCAGATTGTTATCCGCTGGCATCTGGATAGCGGCCTGGTGGTGATCCCAAAATCGGTCACACCTTCACGCATTGTCGAAAACTTTGATGTCTGGGATTTCCGTCTCGACAAAGACGAACTTGGCGAAATTGCAAAACTCGATCAGGGCAAGCGTCTCGGTCCCGATCCTGACCAGTTCGGCGGCTAACGTGCAAATTCTCCCGGTGGCGGTAATGTTCCGCTACCGGACTTTTCAGAAATCATTTATTCCCCTCGCGTCCCGCCCGTTGCTACTCTTCCTTGTTCAGGAATGCCAAATATAAGGACATCATCATGCAGAGCCGGAAGCTCTTAAAAGAACAACTCATCTATATCCGGGATAAACGCAACGGAGAGGTGAAAAACAGATGAAAATAATACTTCTGTTTTTAGCAGCCCTGGCAAGTTTTACCGTACACGCACAGCCCCCCTCACAGACCGTAGAACAAACAGTCCGGCATATTTATCAGAACTATAAATCAGATGCCACTGCCCCTTATTTTGGTGAAACCGGAGAGCGAGCGATAACTTCTGCGCGTATTCAACAGGCGCTTACCCTGAACGACAATCTTACGCTGCCGGGCAATATTGGCTGGCTGGATTATGATCCGGTTTGTGATTGTCAGGATTTTGGCGATCTGGTGTTAGAAAGCGTAGCGATAACCCAAACTGACGCCGATCATGCCGATGCCATTGTGCGCTTTCGTATCTTTCAAGACGATAAAGAAAAGACCTCGCAGACACTGAAAATGGTGGCGGAAAATGGTCGTTGGGTCATTGACGATATTGTCAGCAATCATGGCAGCGTCTTACAAGCGGTTAATAGCGAGAATGAAAAAACACTGGCCGCTATAGCTTCGTTGCAAAAAGAACAGCCGGAAGCCTTTGTTGCCGAACTCTTTGAACATATTGCTGATTATAGCTGGCCGTGGACGTGGGTGGTTTCCGACTCTTACCGCCAGGCGGTCAATGCCTTCTATAAAACCACCTTCAAGACGGCCAACAATCCCGATGAAGATATGCCAATAGAACGGCAATTTATTTACGACAATCCGATCTGTTTTGGCGAAGAGTCGTTATTTTCACGCGTTGATGAAATTCGAGTCCTGGAGAAAACCACCGATTCCGCCCGCATTCATGTTCGCTTTACGCTGACCAATGGCAACAACGAAGAGCAAGAACTGATTTTACAGCGGCGCGAAGGTAAGTGGGAAATCGCTGATTTTATCCGCCCGAACAGCGGCAGCCTACTTAAGCAGATTGAGGCAAAAACCGCCGCCAGATTAAAACAATGAGCTGAATTAAATAACAATTAGCCGGAACAATAAATAAAAGGGAACACTATATGAAAACGATTTTCACCGTGGGAGCTGTTGTTCTGGCAACCTGCTTGCTCAGTGGCTGCGTCAATGAGCAAAAGATCAATCAGCTGGCGAGCAATGTGCAAACATTAAATGCCAAAATCGCCCGGCTTGAGCAGGATATGAAAGCATTACGCCCACAAATCTATGCTGCCAAATCCGAAGCTAACAGAGCCAATACGCGTCTTGATGCACAGGACTATTTCGACTGCCTGCGCTGCTTGCGTATGTACGCAGAATGATAAAAAAATCCCCGGCAGCATTCTGTTACCGGGGATATTTTTTAACGTCCAACCGCCGCTTTAGGGCGTTTCTTCGCACCAGCATTCTGCAGGCGAGATTGCGTAGACGACGCTTTTTTTGCCGTAGCAGGCGTCTGACGCTGGGTCGCCATCGGCGTATGTTTAGTCAACGCCGGACGGGTATTGCGGTTCTGACGGCGAGCTTCACGCATCTCTTCAATGGTTGGCGCAGGCACTAAGCAATCGCGACGGCTGCCAATCAGATGCTTTTTGCCCATCGCTTCCAGCGCCTGGCGGATTAACGGCCAGTTTGCCGGATCGTGGTAACGCAACAACGCTTTATGCAGGCGACGCTGCTTGTCGCCCTTCGGTACGAAGACGTCTTCACTCTTATAACCAATCTTCGCCAGCGGGTTTTTGCCGGTGTAATACATGGTGGTCGAGTTAGCCAGCGGCGACGGATAGAAGTTCTGCACCTGGTCGAGGCGGAAGCGATGCTTTTTCAGCCATAGCGCCAGATTCACCATATCTTCATCACGCGTACCCGGGTGCGCGGAGATGAAATACGGGATCAGATACTGTTCTTTACCTGCCTGTTTCGAGTAAGTATCGAACAGCTCTTTAAAGCGGTCATAGCTGCCCATGCCCGGCTTCATCATCTTCGATAACGGCCCTTCTTCGGTATGTTCCGGGGCAATCTTCAGATAACCGCCAACGTGATGGGTCGCCAGCTCTTTGATATAGCGCGGATCTTCTACGGCGATGTCATAACGCACACCAGAGGCAATCAGGATCTTTTTAATGCCTTTCAGATCGCGCGCACGGCGATAGAGGTTGATCGTCGGTTCATGGTTAGTGTCCATGTGCGGACAAATATCCGGATAAACGCACGACAAACGACGGCAGGTTTGCTCAGCGCGTGGCGATTTGCAGCGCAACATATACATGTTGGCAGTAGGCCCACCGAGATCGGAAATCACGCCCGTAAAACCTGGAACAGTGTCGCGGATCGCTTCGATCTCATTAATAATCGAATCTTCGGAACGGCTCTGAATAATGCGCCCTTCGTGCTCGGTAATAGAACAGAAAGAGCAGCCGCCAAAGCAGCCACGCATAATGTTGACCGAGAAACGAATCATTTCGTAAGCCGGAATTCGGGCATTACCGTAAGCCGGATGCGGCACGCGCTTGTACGGCAGCGCAAAGACGCTATCCATCTCTTCGGTAGAAAGCGGAATAGCAGGCGGGTTGATCCATACATAGCGGTCGCCATGTTTTTGCATCAATGCGCGGGCGCAGCCTGGGTTAGTTTCGTGGTGCAGAATGCGCGAAGCATGGGCGTACAGCACTTTATCGCCCTTCACTTTCTCGAAAGAAGGCAGCAACACGTAGGTTTTTTCCCACGGTTTCGGGCGTGGTGGCTGCACGGTTACAGCTTTGGCTTCCTGCTTTTTCGGAGCTACCGGTTTGTTATCCGCGCACGGCAAATCTTCGCCATACGGATGCGGGATTGGGTCGATTTTCCCTGGGGTATCAAGACGGGTGGAATCCACACCGCTCCAGCCAGGCAACGCCTCTTTTACGATAATCGCGGTATTACGCACATCGCGGATTTCACTAATCGGCTCGCCCATCGCCAGACGGTGCGCCACTTCCACCAGCGGACGCTCGCCGTTACCGAACATCAGCATGTCAGCTTTGGAATCCACCAACACCGAACGGCGCACGGTATCCGACCAGTAATCATAATGCGCGGTACGGCGCAGGCTGGCCTCAATACCGCCGAGGATCACCGGCACATCTTTCCACGCCTCTTTACAACGCTGGGTATAAACCAGTGTGGCGCGATCCGGACGCTTACCCGCGACGTTATCCGGTGTGTAGGCATCGTCATGACGTAAACGGCGATCGGCGGTATAGCGGTTGATCATCGAGTCCATGTTGCCAGCAGTAACACCGAAAAACAGATTCGGTTTACCCAGACGCATAAAGTCGTCTTTACTGCTCCAGTCTGGCTGGGCGATGATCCCGACGCGAAAGCCCTGCGCTTCCAGCATACGACCGCAAATCGCCATCCCGAAGCTTGGGTGATCGACATACGCGTCGCCAGTAACCAAAATGATGTCGCAGCTATCCCAGCCTAGTTGATCCATCTCTTCACGTGACATCGGCAAAAACGGTGCCGGTCCAAAACAGGCGGCCCAGTACTGCGGCCAGGAGAACAGGTCGCGATCCGGTTGGATCAGGGAGATAGAGCTCATTTTGCTTCCAGAAATGGTAAAAAAATAATCAAAGGCCGGGGATTATACGCTGTATCACGCGCGGAAATGAAGTGATGTTGATGAACGGTGGCGAAATACCCTGGTGAGGTTTTTCACTGCCCGACTTGGGCAAGCACATTTAAGGCTGGCGGTATCGTGGCAACTGCCGCTACTATTTATGCCGCTCAGCAACGTTCAAATCATATTGCACGTCGATCGGCTATCCGAGGACACCCACAGTAAGGCAAGGTATGGAACAGGTTATTACAAAGCGCCGCTATTACGATATTGGTCTACAGATTGAAGAGCTGCTGTATTCAGGCGTATTTAAGGCCGGAGAACGCTTACCTTCAGAACGTGAACTGAGCGAGCGGTTTAATACCAGCCGAACTACCATTCGTGAAGCCATCATTATGCTGGAACTGAAAGGCGTATTGAATGTGAAGCAAGGGTCAGGGATTTTCTTTGTCGACTCCACCGATAAGCTCAACCAGAAATCATTAATGCCCTATTCAGAAATTGGCCCGTTTGAACTGTTACAGGCACGTCAGGTAATTGAGAGCAATATTACCGGTTTTGCTGCCAGCCAGATCAGCTTTAACGAGTTACAAGAGTTGAAGAAAATCATTGGATTACAGGAAAAAGCCATCGCTGCGGAAAGTGATAAATTTGAAGACCTGGATCACCGATTTCATAGCATTATTGCCGAAGCGACGCAAAATCGGGTACTCATCAAACAAGCTGCTGAATTATGGCGGGCAGTTCGTACAGAAAACCCCCGCTGGAAGAAACTTAACTACAAGTACCTGCATGAAAAGCATTTGCGTCTGCAATGGCTGGAAGATCACCGGGCTATTTTCCTGGCTCTGCAACAGAAAGATTCAGAGCTCGCCAGGGAAGCGTCCTGGAGACATCTGGAAAACAGCAAAAATGAACTGATCAAAATCTTCAAACAAGACGCTTCCATCAGCGATTTTGATGACTTTTTCTTCGCTCGTTAACCTTCATTAGTCCAGAGCTGGCGGAAAAAATAACGCCGGCTCTGCCTTCCGCCCTCCACTGGTACACGCTCTCTTTTTAATTGGTCTAATAAATCGACTATCATCAGATATCTTAGATTAGCGGCAATTATCCTAAAAACTGACCTCTAAAAAACTTTCCTTTCATTTTATTCATATAACTCATTGATACAGATATAAATAACGCCTTGTTGTTCTGTTTCGTACTTTTACCTTTCTCTGCAAGCGTGATGCATCTCTCTGTTTTTGGTCTAATGAATTATGTAAATTGGTATACACACAAGCCACCAGGAGTAAGAGCATAATGTCAGGGAACGAAAGTATCGATGCCGCCCACTATGATCAGGTAACCACCTGGCCTCGGGGCGGGTTACAGGCAGATATTGTCCATATTGGTTTTGGCGCTTTTCATCGCGGACACCAGGCTGTCTACACGGATCTCACTAATCAGCTTTCTGACACCCACTGGGGGATCTTTGAGATCAACCTGTTTGGTGATGCTCAACTGATCGAAAACTTAAATGCGCAAAATGGGCTGTTTTCGGTTGTGGAAACATCTGCATCGCAATCTACCTCACGCCTTGTGCGTTCGGTAACTGGCGGTATTCATACCCCCGTGGATGGCATTGCCGCAGCAATCCAGAAATTGACTGAACCTCAGGTAAAAATCGTTTCATTAACCATCACCGAGAAAGGCTATTGTCTCGATTCGCAAACGCGATCGCTTGATCTCACCAATGGATTAATCAAACACGATCTACAAAACCCGGATGCGCCTCAGTCGGCTATTGGCTTGATCGTCTGTGCTTTGCAACAACGTAAAGCGGCAGGGCTCGCCGCTTTTAGCGTGCTCTCCTGCGACAACTTGCCAGACAATGGGCATCTGACGCGAAATGCCGTTCTCGGTTTTGCCCGACAACTGGACCAGCCCCTGGCTCAGTGGATCGAAGAAAATGTCTCATTTCCAGGCACGATGGTCGATCGCATTGTTCCGGCAATGACCGAATCGCAATTCGCCTTACTGGAAACTAAAACCGGTTATGCCGATCCCTGCGGGATCGTCTGCGAATCATTTCGTCAGTGGGTGATTGAAGATAATTTTGTGCATGGGCGACCACAATGGGATAAAGCAGGCGCGATGTTTGTCAGCAATGTTCAGCCTTATGAAGAGATGAAGTTACGCATGTTAAACGGTGGCCATTCATTTCTGGCCTATAACGGCTCACTGGCTGGCTATGAATTTATCTGGCAATGCATGGAAGACGCTGATTTTCGTTCCATTACCCGCCAACTGATGATTAATGAACAAGCCCGAACACTTAATCCAGACTTAAATATCGACGCCCAGGAATACGCCGACCTGTTAATTGAACGCTTTAGCAACCGTAATGTTGCACACCGTACCGGGCAAATCGCTATGGACGGTTCACAAAAGCTTCCCCAGCGTGCGCTGACGCCCTGGCTGAAATTGCATCAGCAAAAACAAAACAATGCTGTTCTGTCACTGCTCGTTGCTGGTTGGTTGCATTATGTCATTGAAGCTGTTGAGAAAAGCCAGTCTGTCGCGGATCCAATGAATGAACAATTTCAGGCGCTAATAAAGGAACAACAAGACGCATGGCAACAGGCGCTCGCATTACTGCACCTTAGCGCCATATTTGGTGATTTAAGCAACCATCAGCCATTTATAAATGAAATAAAAATCGCCTTTGCAAATATAAAAAACAAAGGCATCAAGGCCACCATCAGCCAATTATTATCGGATGAGCAGAAATGAAAACATTAATTTGTCAGCAGCCTGGCGTTATGGAATATGTGGAAAAGGATATTCCCACACCAGCAGATAATGAAGTGCTGTTAAAAATAAAAGCTGTGGGTATTTGTGGTACTGATATTCACGCTTTTGCCGGCAGACAGCCTTTTTTTAGCTACCCACGTGTATTAGGTCATGAAATATGCGCCGAAGCGGTTTCGCGAGGCAGCCAGTGCCAAACAGCACAATCAGGCCAGCGCTATTCCGTCATCCCATGCATTCCGTGTGGCGAGTGCGCAGCCTGTCGGGAAGAGAAAACGAACTGCTGCGAACGTGTTTCGCTGTATGGCGTGCATCAGGATGGGGGTTTTAGTGAGTACCTTGCGGTACGTGAAGACAACCTTGTGCCTCTCCCTGACGAGGTCAGCGACAGTGCCGGAGCATTGGTTGAATGTTTCGCCATTGGTGCACATGCCGTTCGTCGGGCAGAGATCAAGGCTGAACAAAACGTACTGGTGATTGGCGCTGGGCCAATCGGTCTGGCTACCGCAGCCATCGCCCGGGCTAAAGGGGCACATGTTGTTGTTGCTGATATTGACTGTCAACGTCGCCAGCACGTTGTGGATCATCTGGCGATTAATGCCTTCAATCCCACACAGGAAGATTTTATTGCCGCGCTTCGTGAGGCCTTTGGAGGCGAACTGGCTTGCGTAGTACTGGATGCGACGGGAAATAAAGCTTCAATGAGTCATGATGTCAATCTTATTCGTCATGGCGGCAAAATTGTTTTCATCGGTTTGTACATTGGTGAACTTGTTATTGACGATCCGACCTTCCATAAAAAAGAGACAACGTTACTCAGCAGCCGCAATGCCACACGGGAAGATTTTGCGTTGGTGATTGAACTGATGCGCAGCAATAAAATTCACGAAAATTTAATGAAAAACCAGGCGTTCAATTTCTTTAGTGTTGGCGAAGATTACCAGCGTAACGTTGTAGAAAATAAAAATATGGTCAAGGGTGTGATCACTTTTTAAGGGAACAAATATGACAACTGTTTATGTCAGTGAAGAAAATTTAAAATCACTGGTGCACCACAAATTACATACCGCCGGGCTGGATACCGACACCACACAACAGGTGACAGATGTTTTAGTACATGCCGATATTACCGGTGTGCATTCACATGGTGTTATGCGTGTCGAACATTATTGCACCCGCCTTGCTGCCGGAGGGTTAAATAAAGCCCCGCAGTTTAGCATTGAGCAAATTTCACCGTCAGTGGCCATTCTCGACTCTGACGACGGAATGGGGCATTCCGCATTAATTAGCGCCACTGAGCACGCTATTAAACTGGCCCAGCAAGAGGGTCTCGGTTTTGTTAGCGTTAAAAACACGTCTCACTGTGGTGCGTTATCTTATTTTGCAGAGATGATCACCAACAAAGGGTTGGTTGCTATCGTAATGACGCAAACCGATACCTGTGTGGCTCCCCATGGCGGCGCCGAGCGCTTTTTGGGAACTAACCCCATCGCCTTTGGTTTCCCGGTGGAAAACAGCCATCCGATGATTGTTGATATGGCGACCAGTGCCACGGCTTTCGGCAAAATACTTCATGCAAAGGAAACCGGAAAACATATTGGTGAAGGGCTGGCGATAGATAAAAACGGTTATGGCACCACTGATCCGTATAAGATTGAAAACCTGCTACCTTTCGGCCAACACAAAGGTTCAGGCATTGCACTGGCTATTGATGCACTGACTGGCGTGCTGATGAATGCGAATTTTGGCAACCATATTGTTCGCATGTATGGTGATTATGACAAGATGCGTAAGCTGGCAAGTTTGGTTATTGCCATCGATCCGAAAAAGCTCGGCAATCCTGTTTTTGCAAAAACTATGGCGAAAATGGTCACGGAGCTGCATGCCGTTAAACCGGCTCCTGGTGTCGAAAAAGTGTTAGCGCCGAACGATCCGCAAATGCACTACAAAGAAAAATGCCAACAGGAAGGTATTCCGGTTCCGGCAGGAATATTCCATTATCTGGCAGAGAATTAATCACTATTTTTTATTATAACGATAGAAAAGCGCTGTATTTATCGTTTCTGTTATATTAACCAGGAGCAGGATATGAAAGCACTTCGTCCTCTGACGGCATCGCTTATGCTGTTAACCAGTTGTTTATTAATATCTAATACCACACTGGCAAAAACAACATTAAAACTGAGTCATAATCAGGATAAAAGCCATGCTGTCCATAAAGCATTAAGCTATTTAGCGGATAAAACCAAAGAGTATTCTAATGGTGAATTAGTTATTCGCATTTACCCAAATGCGACATTAGGTAATGAGCGTGAATCACTGGAATTAATGAACTCCGGTGCATTACAGATGGTTAAGGTTAATGCTGCATCACTAGAATCATTTGCTCCGGATTACAGCCTTTTCAGTCTGCCGTTCTTATTCCGCGACCGTGATCACTATTATCGTGTTCTGCAAAGTGATTTAGGTAAAAAAATACTTAATTCATCAGAAAGCAAAGGTTTTGTTGGTATTACGTACTATGACGGCGGTGCGAGAAGTTTTTATTCCAATAAACCGATTACAAAACCTGAAGATTTAGCGGGAATGAAAATCAGGGTTCAACAAAGCCCCAGCGCCATTGCAATGATGAAAGCACTCGGTGGTGTCGCTACCCCGATGGCGCAAGGCGAACTCTACACCGCACTTCAGCAAGGAGTGGTTGATGGCGGAGAGAACAATACCGTTGTCTATGCCGATATGCGTCACGCCGAAGTCGCAAAAGTCTATTCACGTGATGAACACACCATGGTACCTGATGTGTTAATTATCAGCACCGACGTGTTAAATAAACTTGGTGATAAAGAGCGCACGGCATTATTAAAAGCAGCCGATGAGTCAATGATGCAGATGAAGGACGTCATCTGGCCTGCGGCTGAAAAAGAAGCCTACGACAAAATGAAAGGGATGAACGCAACAGTTGTTGATGTTGATAAATCCGCTTTCAAAGAACGCGTCAAACCGTTATACGATGAATTCAAGGCGAAAGATGCACAATCAGCCAAAAACCTTGAGCTAGTAGAAAGTATGTAACCCTAATGGGCAGGTAATTCCTGCCTTTTCATGGAAGACTTATGCGAACACTCACTCATATTCTTAATAAGATCCTTGCCGGATGTTGCTGCATTATTCTCGCCATTATGGTGTTCTGCGTAACCTGGCAAGTTATTGCACGTTTTATTTTTAACGCTCCCAGCACTGTGCTTGATGAGTTCACCCAGATTTTATTTATGTGGATGATTTTACTTGGCGGTGTATATACTGCGGGGTTAAAAAAACATCTGGCCATTGATTTGTTGGCTCAAAAACTTCCGGCTGCATCTGTTCTGACGCTTGACAGTTTTATCCAAATTATTATTACGGTCTTTGCGGTTATTTTCATGATCTATGGCGGGAATATTGTTGTTGAAAAAGCACAACATGTTGGACAAATCTCTCCAGTATTAAAATGGCCAATGGATAAAGTATATTGGGTTATGCCTGTCAGTGGGCTTATTCTGGTCTGGTATTCAGTAATGAATATTATTGACAACTATCGTAAACGGAATTTTCATTAACGAGGGAAATATGGACTTTGAATATATCTACCCCGTCTTAATTTTATTTGGCAGTTTTGCCGTCATGCTGGCAATAGGTGTGCCAATTACTTTTGCGATTGGTCTTTCTTCGCTGTTATCTATTATTACTGCCTTACCACCCGATGCCGCCATTTCTGTGATTTCGCAAAAGATGACTGTGGGGCTGGATGGCTTTACGCTATTAGCCATTCCCTTCTTCGTGTTAGCCGGAAACATTATGAATACCGGTGGTATAGCCAGACGACTGGTTAACCTGGCGCAAGCATTAGTTGGGCGTCTTCCTGGCTCACTGGCTCATTGTAATATCCTCGCGAATACACTGTTTGGTGCGATTTCAGGTTCAGCCGTTGCGTCAGCCGCAGCGGTAGGTGGGATTATGTCACCACTGCAAGAAAAAGAGGGATATGATCCGGCGTTTTCAGCAGCGGTTAATATTGCCTCTGCACCCATTGGCCTGATGATCCCACCGAGCAATGTGTTGATTGTTTATTCCCTCGCCAGTGGCGGGACTTCTGTCGCTGCGTTGTTCTTAGCTGGATATCTGCCGGGCATCCTCACCGCTGTTGCCTTAATGTTTGTAGCTGCACTTTATGCCCGACGTAACCATTATCCGGTGGCCGAACGCATCAATTTTCGTCAGTTTTTACAAGTATTCCGCGAATCAATTCCTAGCCTGATGCTTATTTTTATCATTATTGGCGGTATTATCGCCGGGGTATTTACGCCTACAGAAGCATCGGCAATTGCGGTAATTTATAGTTTAGCCCTGGCGATGATTTACCGGGAAATCACTCTTAAGAAGCTCAATGATATTCTGTTAGATTCGGTAGTAACCAGTTCAATTGTTCTGTTACTGGTAGGCTGCTCGATGGGGATGTCATGGGCCATGACGAATGCTGATGTTCCTGAGTTGATCAACGAACTGATTACCCGCGTTTCGGATAACAAATGGGTCATTCTGTTTATTATCAATATCATTCTGTTGATCGTCGGTACCTTTATGGATATCACGCCGGCGATCCTGATATTTACACCTATTTTCCTGCCGATCGCCCAGCATCTGGGGATTGATCCGATTCACTTCGGCATAATTATGGTTTTCAACTTAACCATTGGCCTTTGCACACCACCTGTCGGCACCATTCTGTTTGTGGGGTGCAGCATTGGTAAGGTCAGTATCGACAGGGCAATAAAACCATTACTGCCGATGTTTCTGGCATTGTTTGTAGTAATGGCAATTATTTGTTATTTCCCGCAGCTTAGTCTGATGCTGCCAGGATTATTTTCGACCTGATACACAATGAAGACTGCATACTGAGTAATTTTCAATGCCCCACCACTCTGTGGGGCATTGAATTGGTCCATTACGGTACCGGATTGACCAACAGTTGCCCAATCGAGCCACGGTCCGCCATTTCCAGCGTCTGACTGTTGAAGTAGAACGGGAAGTGCGCCCAGGAAGGCTGACCGAAATAAACAAGCAGCTCCACTTGTCCGTCAACCCAAACGGTATCTTTCCAGCCTCTGTCTTCCGGGAACGGCATCGCGCCATTCACGTTACGGATCTGGAACATCACGCCTTCAATATGGAACGCTTGCGGCTCGTCCGCGCGCACCGTCCAGCGTTCCCACGTTCCTTGCTGCGCGGTGACATCAATACGGTTGACGTCCCACAGTTGTCCATTAATACCCGGGTCATCACCCAGACTAATATCGCGACTGCGAATCGGCGAACCGGCCATGATTTCAGTTGGCAGCAAGCGCATCGGAAGACTGTCAGTGACCAGCGGCAGAAGGCCGGTTGGGCGCAGCGTTAGCACCAGCGTAGAAACCAGAATGCTGGATGGCTCAAAGAAGCCACGAATACGATCAACAATGCTCGCCGCTTCGCCACAGGTAATCGACACTTCATCACCGTTGCTCATATCCACCAGAATCTCACGACGCTCGCCCGGTGCCAGCGAAAGTTGCTTCACCGATACAGGAGCGGGCAGGAATCCCTGCTCGCCAGAAATCACATGTAACGGGCGACCATCGCTCATCTGTAGTTGATAGCGACGAGAGTTCGACGCGTTCAACAGACGCAAGCGCACCCAGCCACGCGAGACTTCAACGTACGGGCTTTGTACACCGTTAACCAGCAGCGTATCACCAACAAAGCCGCCGCTTCCCGGTTCGTTGTATTCTGGCGTACCAAAGTTATCCAGCCGTTTATCCTGAATAATGACAGGAAAATCATCCACACCATAATGGTTGGGGATAGGCAGCGATTTACTGACTTCATCTTCCACCAGCCACATTCCGGCAAGGCCGTTATAGACCTGCTGAGCCGTGCGGTTGGGAGTATTGGCGTGATACCACAGAGTAGCTGCGTTCTGGCGAATGGGCAGTACGGGTGCCCAGTCAGCGTTTGGCGACATCATCCGTACCGGACCGCCCATCAGCGGGCCAGGTACCTGTAGCCCGGCCACCGTCATTGAGACATTTTCTGTCAGGCGGTTGCTGTAAATAAGCTTAACATCGTCGCCCTTCCAGACGCGGATAGTCGGCCCCAGGTAACGACCATTGATTCCCCAAACCGACGCGCGTGTCCCTGGCGTAAATGACCAGTGCGCACGTTGTACAGTCATAAACAGCGGTTGCCCACGGCGAGATTCAAGCAGCGGCGGAACGGGTAGCGGTTGCTGTTGCCCGGCTGCGCTGGCCTTCAGGGGAACAGCGCCTGCACAAAGTGCAATCCCCGATGCCTGAATGAACTGACGCCGACTGAGTGACATATTTGCTCCATGTAAAACTGGCTAAAGTAATACCGTGCAGGAAAGTGTTCCCCGCAAAAATACAGATTGCCGACTTAAACTTTTCCGGCGGCTTCGCGTTCTGCGACTTCTTTATCGAGCTCGGCGATTTTTTGTTCCATTATCGAACGACAATGGGCAGCCAACTCGCGAACCTGATCTTTGCCATACTGACTGACGTCAATTGGCGGCAGCATTTCGACAATCACCAGACCGTTGTGTAGCCGATTAAGATTAATCTTATTCGAAGTTGTAGAGACGCACACGGGTATAATCGGGACGCCCGCCGCAATTGCCGCGTGAAATGCCCCGGTCTTGAACGGCAGCAGGCCGCGACCACGGCTGCGGGTTCCTTCCGGGAACATCCAGATGGAAATACGGCGTTTTTTGAAGTGATTCACTACTTCCGCAATAGTGCCGTGAGCTTTAGTGCGATTGTTTCTGTCGATCAATAAGTTGCCGGTTAACCAGTACAACTGCCCGAAGAAGGGGATCCACAGCAAGCTCTTTTTACCTACCGTCACTGTCGGCGGCTGCACAATGTTCGATGCCGTCACCATGTCATAATTGTTCTGGTGGTTAGCAATATAGATAGCATTGCCGTAGCTTTCAGCGTCTGCAGGTTTGCGGCACTCCACTTTCAGGCCGAAAAGCGGCGCAAGACGGCCAAACATATGCCCAAAGGTGGCCACATGTTTCGGGTTACGCGGGCTGAAAAGGCAGTAAATGGAGCCGAATACACAGACTAAGATGCTGTAAATCACGGTAATAATAAGACGAAAGATATATAGCATAACACCCTCTGAAGGTCTGAGAGACTGGCATTGTACGTCACCTGAAAATCAGGTTAGGGCATTGTTAAAAGCCGCTCTCTGGAAAAGCGTATTGTTAATCGCAACGCATGAATAAACAACGGTTTCAAGGGAATTTTTATCGTTTCCGGGGGTTGAATACGCTGCCGGATGACGACTTAACGTTTCATCCGGCGTTCCTTGCAAGCGGGAGGAAACAGCGCCCTCCCCGGCATATTACTCTTCGCTATCACCGCTGCTGGCACGGCGAGGAGAGTCGATCTCAACACGATCGATACGCTGCAAACCGCGCATCAACGTACCGCGGCGTCCACGTTCGCCAGTGACTTTCTGTAGCTCTTCCGGACGCAGTTTAATTTTGCGTTTCCCAACATGAATGGTCAGCGTGCTTTGCGGCGGCAGAACGTACAGTTGCGCCAGGCCATCCTCGCCACGCGCGGCTTCTGCCGATGGAATGTTGATAATCTTGTTGCCTTTGCCCTTCGACAGCTGCGGCAGATCGCTTACCGGGAACATCAACATACGGCCTGCCTGAGTGATTGCCAGCAGCATATCGGAAGCATCTTCAATCACCACCGGCGGCATAACATGGGCATTTTCCGGTAAGGTGATCAAAGCCTTACCTGCACGGTTACGCGCCACCAGATCGTTAAAGGTGCAGACGAAACCGTAACCCGCATCGGAAGCCATCAGCAGTTTCTGATCGTCGCTTTCCATCAGCATATGGTCAACGGTCGCTCCAGGGGGCAACGTTAATTTGCCGGTGAGCGGCTCGCCCTGACCACGCGCCGACGGCAGCGTAATCGGGTCGATGGCATAGCTACGACCGGTGGAATCAACAAACACTACCGGTTGGTTGCTCTTACCTTTCACCGCCGCTTTGAAGCTATCGCCCGCTTTATAATTCAGGCCCGGCGCGTCGATATCATGGCCTTTAGCGCTGCGTACCCAGCCCATCTGCGACAGCACAATGGTGACAGGTTCAGACGGCAGCATGTCGTGCTCGCTCATCGCTTTCGCTTCTTCGCGTTCCTGCAACGGCGAACGACGTTCGTCACCGTAGGCTTGCGCGTCTGCCTGCAGTTCTTTCTTCAGCAGGTTATTCATTTTACGCTCGGAAGCCAAAATGCCCTGCAACTGGTCGCGCTCTTTTTCCAGCTCACTCTGCTCACCGCGAATCTTCATCTCTTCCAGTTTGGCAAGATGACGCAGTTTCAGTTCGAGGATCGCTTCCGCCTGGGTTTCCGTAAGGCCAAACCGCGACATCAGCGCCGGTTTCGGTTCATCTTCATTACGAATGATCTCAATCACTTCGTCGATATTGAGAAACGCCACCAGCAAACCTTCGAGGATATGCAGGCGCTTGAGGACTTTCTCCAGACGATAGTTCAGTCGGCGGCGCACGGTATCGCGGCGGAACACCAGCCATTCGGAGAGGATTTCCAGCAGGTTTTTCACCGCCGGACGACCATCCAGACCGATCATATTGAGGTTAATGCGATAGCTCTTTTCCAGATCGGTGGTAGCAAAGAGGTGGTTCATCACCTGATCCATATCCACGCGGTTGGAACGCGGCACAATCACCAGACGGGTCGGGTTCTCGTGGTCAGATTCATCGCGCAGATCGTCAACCATCGGCAGCTTTTTGTTGCGCATTTGCGCAGCAATTTGCTCCAGTACGCGCGCACCTGAAACCTGATGCGGCAATGCGCTGATAACCACCGCGCCATCTTCTTTCTTCCACACCGCGCGCATACGCACTGAACCACGTCCGTTCTCGTAGATTTTACGAATCTCGGCGCGCGAAGTGATAATTTCCGCTTCAGTCGGATAATCCGGCCCCTGCACGATATCCAGCAGCTGATCGAGCGTGGTTTTCGGTTGGTCGATTAATGCGATTGCCGCCTGAGCCACTTCACGCAGGTTATGCGGTGGAATATCGGTCGCCATGCCGACGGCAATACCGGTGGTGCCGTTAAGCAAAATGTTTGGCAGACGGGCAGGTAGCATTTTCGGCTCCTGCAAAGTGCCGTCGAAGTTTGGCACCCAGTCAGCCGTCCCCTGCCCCAGCTCGCTCAATAGCAGTTCGGAATATTTCGACAACCGGGATTCGGTGTAACGCATTGCCGCGAACGATTTCGGATCGTCCGGCGCACCCCAGTTCCCCTGACCATCAACCAGCGGATAACGGTAAGAGAACGGCTGCGCCATCAGGACCATCGCTTCATAACAGGCACTATCGCCGTGCGGATGGTATTTACCCAGTACGTCACCGACGGTACGGGCAGATTTTTTAAATTTGGCGCTGGCATTCAGGCCCAGTTCAGACATCGCATACACAATGCGCCGCTGAACGGGTTTCAGACCATCACCAATAAACGGCAACGCACGGTCCATGATCACGTACATGGAGTAGTTTAAGTAGGCGTTTTCCGTAAATTCATGTAGCGCAAGGCGCTCTGCCATATCGCTCATTAATTCTGATTCCTCAACTTATTCGCCAGCCTTCAAAGGGGCAATATTGCCGGAGATACTACATTATCTGCCGCGTCGAGTCACAGGAGATCAGCGTGAATAGCGCCGCCGGACGTGCTCCGACGGCGATAAAGGCATCAATGTGCCTTGATATACAACTCTTTGCTGTAGACATAATCCTGGGGATTATGCAGCGGAAAACCGCCAACGTAGGGTTTAAGCAGTTTGATTAACGGCTGATAGTAGATGGGAATCAGCGGTGCCTGCTGGTTGATGATCACTTCTGCCTGCTGATACAACGCATTACGCTTTGTTGCATCAGTGATCTGCGTGGCCTGGTTTAGTAAGGCGTCATACTGCGCATTTTTCCAGTGACCGACGTTTTCTTCACTATCGCTTTTGAGCGTGTTCAGGAAGCTGGAGGCATCATTGTACGTCGCATCCCACGACTGCCGAGACAGCATAAAATCACCGGCTCGTCGGGCATCAAGATAGGTTTTCCACTCCATTGTGCGCAGCGTCACCTGTGCACCCAGCCATTTTTTCCATTCGGAAGACAACGCTATCGCGGTCTTTTCATGCAGATCGTACTTGTTGTAGAACAGCTCAAAGCGTAGCGGATGAGAGGCGTCGTATCCCGCCTGTTTCAGCAAGACTTTTGCCATCGCGACACGCTCACTCATTGGCTTTTGCAGTTCATCGAACGTCGTCGCGCTAAAGCCTTTTACCTCTGGCGGCGTCAGCGTGGTTGCGGGCGTTCTCAACCCCAGTACCTTTTGCGCAATAAGCTGTCGATCAACCGTAAGATATAGCGCCCGACGCACCCGCACATCGTTAAATGGCGGTTTCTCAAGGTTAAAGTTGTAATATTCGCTGTTCAGACGCGGGATAATTCGTAGCTCGCCAGGCAGTGATTTTTCAATGGCGGGAATTTGCTGCGCCGGAACCCAGGTGAGATCGACCTCTCCCGCGCGATAGCGGTTATAGCCGGTGACCGAATTATCCAGCGCCAGATACTCAACCTGTTGCAATACTGTATGTTGCGCATCGCGGTACTTTGGATTTTTGCGTGCAGTAATCTTTTCGTTAACTACCCATTTATCAAGCACAAAGGCACCGTTGTAAACCATGTTCTCTGGCTTACTCCAGCTATCGCCATGTTTAGCGATGACATGATGAGGAACCGGGAACAGCGTCGGCCAGGCGAGCATCGTCGTGAACCAAGGAACTGGCTGCTCAAGCGTAACTTCAAGAGTACGATCATCCGTCGCTTTGACACCCAGCGATGTAACATCTGCTTTACCCGCAACAATAGCCGCGGCATTGTTAATGTGCGCCTGTGCCAGATAGCCAGCAAAAGGGCTTGCCGTTTTCGGGTCAACCGCGCGCTGCCAGCCGAGGACAAAATCCTCTGCCGTCAGAGGCTGACCGTCTGACCACTGCAAACCGCTACGCAGATGGAAAATATAGCGCTTGCCGCCGTCAAGTATCTCCCAGCGTTCAGCCTGAGCGGGCTGCACCTGGCCTTCACCGTCCATCCATACCAGACCTTCAAACAGATCCAGCACAATCTGCGCGGCAGTATTCTCCTCTACCTTTTGCGGGTCGAGCGTGCCTGGGTCGCTATGATTGTTGTAACGAAAGACTTGTTGCGGGGCGAGCGGTGTGTTGGCGGGAACGTCAGCAGCGTAGAGAGGAGCCGCACTTACCAGGCTGACCAGCCATAATAAATTTCGCGTATACATGGTATTCCTTACCGGAGAAATTATAAGCCCGACAACAATACGCCTGTGGCATTGTTTGCTCAAACTTATCGCGAGTGATTTGGCTCACACTCCGGTAAAGATTCCCCATCACGCCAACGGCACATAAATATCCGTTTCCAGTCGCCGCTCTGTCATCTCTTCGGCAAGATTGGTGTAGTGAAACAGGATCGGGGCTTTGCGCATTTTTTCGCCGCTTGCAGGTAGCCAGTGGCGAATGATGCCCCATATCGTGTGTGAAATATCGTCCAGCTCGCCAACATGGCGGGCAACAGCATAACGCCCACCGGTAAGTTCGCCATTACTCACGCCATAACGATTATCGGGGATCGGTTCGCTAACGCTGCCGCAGATATCAAAGCGAAACGCTTCCGGTGCGGTGGTGGCAGGGTCGTCCCAGGCGACGCCAAAAGTCTGGCTTTGGTTAACAGGAGAAAGCCCCGTCTCTTTACGCCACATGATAAATTTCGCCACGCTGTAGTTGAGCAACTCAGGGCTACAGCGGTGCGGCAACATCGCCACAGGGATTGATGGGAAATCGATAATATTTACATCCAGTGTCAGGTTTGTCATTTTGCCTCCCTGCGAAATTATTCCCGGGAACGCGTCCCGGGAGCGGTAACAATTACGGATTTACTTTGCGGATCTGTTTGACGTCAATTTCAACAGAATTCCAGTCTTTATCGACTTCCCCCTGAATCTCAACCGTATCTTTCGGCGTCACCGTCACGCCGTTCCAGCGTTTGTGGTCGATATCAACATTGATAGTACCGCTGGCATCTTTGAACACATAGAGATCGTCAGAGATGCGTTCAACGATATTGCCGCGTAGGGTTACCCAGGTGTCGTCACGCAGGGATTTTGCGCTTTCTACGGTCGTTACGCTGCCGTTCGGCCCCTGGAATCCTCCGGCCTGACTTTGCGTTGTCGATGGGCCAGAAAAACCTCCCTGCTCTGCTGCCATAACCGGTGTACTGCACAGGGCCATTACTGCGATTACTGCTGCGAATTTTTTCATGTTTATTACTCCCTTTAATGTCTGTTTCCGAGCATTTAACAAGATAGTCCTTAACAACTTCTTAAGGGAAAAAAATAAAATTTAATGCTGTACAGAGCGCGTTACAACACGGTTTACTGGCAGCAAATACGGTTATCGCAGGGATGAAAAAATGCGAATTTTACTGATAGAAGATGACATGCTGATTGGCGACGGCATCAAAACGGGCCTTAGTAAAATGGGTTTTCGCGTCGACTGGTTTACACAAGGTCGTCAGGGAAAAGAGGCGCTATATAGCGCACCTTATGATGCGGTGATCCTGGATTTAACCTTACCGGGCATGGATGGTCGCGATATTTTGCGCGAATGGCGAGAAAAAGGTCAGCGTGAGCCGGTATTGATCCTGACTGCGCGCGATGCGCTGGCGGAACGTGTAGAAGGGCTGCGTCTGGGAGCTGACGATTATCTGTGTAAACCTTTTGCGTTGATAGAAGTCGCCGCCAGGCTGGAAGCTCTGATGCGCCGAACCAACGGCCAGGCCAGCAACGAGCTGCGCCACGGCAACGTCATGCTAGACCCCGGCAAACGTATCGCCACGCTGGCTGGCGAACCCTTAACGCTGAAACCAAAAGAATTTGCCCTGCTGGAATTACTGATGCGTAACGCTGGTCGGGTACTGCCGCGCAAACTGATTGAAGAGAAACTGTATACCTGGGACGAAGAGGTCACCAGTAATGCCGTTGAAGTGCATGTGCATCATCTGCGACGCAAACTCGGCAGTGATTTTATTCGTACCGTGCATGGTATTGGCTACACATTAGGTGAGAAATGAAATTTACCCAACGTCTTAGTCTGCGAGTCAGGCTGACGCTAATCTTTTTAATTCTGGCCTCGGTGACCTGGCTGCTTTCCAGCTTTGTCGCCTGGAAACAAACAACGGATAACGTCGATGAGTTGTTCGACACCCAACTGATGCTGTTTGCCAAACGGTTAAGTACGCTCGATCTCAACGAAATCAACGCGGCGGATCGCATGGCACAGACGCCAAATAAATTAAAACACGGTCATGTTGATGACGATGCGCTGACTTTTGCCATCTTTATCCACGACGGCAGAATGGTCCTTAACGATGGCGATAACGGAGAAGATATTCCCTATAGCTATCAGCGGGAAGGTTTTGCTGACGGGCAACTGGTCGGTGAAGACGATCCCTGGCGTTTTGTCTGGATGACCTCACCTGATGGCAAATATCGCATCGTTGTGGGTCAGGAATGGGAATACCGTGAAGACATGGCGCTGGCGATTGTTGCCGGACAATTGATCCCGTGGCTGGTCGCACTGCCGATTATGTTAATCATCATGATGGTACTACTGGGTCGTGAACTCGCGCCGCTGAACAAACTGGCGCTGGCACTACGTATGCGTGACCCAGACTCGGAAAAACCACTAAACGCGACGGGCGTACCCAGCGAAGTGCGCCCACTGGTTGAGTCGCTAAATCAACTGTTCGCCCGCACACATACGATGATGGTTCGTGAACGACGCTTTACCTCCGACGCAGCTCACGAACTTCGTAGCCCGTTAACGGCGCTGAAAGTGCAAACCGAAGTTGCTCAACTCTCTGACGATGATCCGCAGGCGCGGAAAAAAGCGCTGCTCCAATTACATTCCGGGATCGATCGCGCTACTCGTCTGGTTGATCAACTGCTCACGCTATCGCGGCTGGACTCACTGGATAACCTTCAGGACGTCGCGGAGATCCCGCTTGAAGATCTCCTGCAATCGTCGGTGATGGATATTTACCACACGGCGCAGCAGGCGAAAATTGACGTGCGACTGACACTCAAAGCCAACGGCATCAAACGCACCGGACAACCGCTATTGCTAAGTTTGTTGGTGCGAAATTTGCTGGATAACGCCGTGCGTTACAGTCCACAAGGTAGCGTGGTAGACGTCACGCTGAATGCCGATAATTTCATCGTGAGGGATAACGGCCCCGGTGTGACACCAGAGGCACTGGCGCGAATTGGCGAACGCTTCTATCGCCCACCCGGACAAACCGCTACCGGCAGTGGACTTGGGCTATCGATTGTCCAGCGAATCGCCAAATTGCATGGCATGAATGTTGATTTTGGGAATACGGAACAAGGTGGATTTGAGGCGAAGGTAAGCTGGTAACTTCTCTGTCTATGAGAGCCGTTAAAACGACTCTCATAGACTTTACTAATAGCAAAATATAAACCGTCCCCAAAAAAGCCACCAACCACAACCCAGACAAATAACGAGCGAGAATACATATAGCCAAAACTCGAACATTTCCCGCATAAAGAGTTTTCTTAAGATAAGAATAATAAGTGGTGTCAGAAGAAAAAATGCTGCAATCATTGCTTGCAATATACGATCTTCGCCTGAAACAGAAGGTATACTGCAAATATTGTCTCCCGACTCAAGCATCCAGTCATACTTATTGAAAGCAAAAAAAGAATCTATTAACCAATAAGTAAGCATTATATATAATAGTGCTTCAAATATTGATAGTAGTTGTTTTTTTAACATATCTGATTACTCATTAATCAATTTTTTGATATGTTCTCTAATCTCTAACAACCTCATACCATAAGAGATGAATTTATAATCATCTGTATCACGCGCAGGCAAATTATTAATTAAACAAATAAAAAAACCCAAATCTCGTTCAACACCACGATTATATCTAATACCAGCCATAATATACTGCTCATTCGTCATATACAGTGTTGCCGAAGAGGGATAATCAAAAAGAACAAGATCTCTTAAATAAGTAGCAGCAATTTGAAAGGTAAAATCATCCTCCATTAGGCATGTCGCTAACTCTAACTGATTTCTGGTAGTTAATTCTGAAGGGTCTAGACCTAGAGTAATCGCTGCGGTTCGTATTTGTATACCCATTGAGCCAAATGATGTTTTATTTTCAGGCATATCTAACAATCCGATCATTCTTTTTGTTTCATATATCTGAAACTTATAATTTTCAGGCATACCTCCTGACTCAATCCAGGCCACGCCGCCCAGTAACTCTGGACGAATTCCAGCGGCGTATGCATGTTTAATTATTTTGTCTCTATTATATTGTACATATGCATCTTTATAAGCATTTAAATAATATACTCCTGAACGGCGACGCGAATCATTTTTTCCTAACTTCCAGAGTAAAACGTCCATTTCATCCCATTTACGGAACTTCGCTTGTGGAATTGTACAATATCTATTTTTTATAGTGAGATCGCTTTTCATATTTAAAAAATCCTTTCTTCCCAACAACTATATGATTCCGTACTCGCGATATGGTGCTTCCATGTTATATTTTTATAATTAAGAACAATGACATCTTCCGGCTGATTACCCGCATGTGTAATTGAGTGTGGATAACATGTCAGAATATTCGATAAATGTGCTCCTTGCAATTCAATTGTGTAAAACCTTTCAATACAACCGCCAGAATTAATTCTATAAAAATTAAATACAGCTGATAACTCTTCATTTTCAGAAAGAGCGGCATTTAATAAAGGGGAGGATTTATCTATTGGCTTGTAAAATTTTATGGGGTGATGCACTACATTATACTCTCGACTTAAAGAATGGTCGAACTGTAAAACAAAAATTTCATCCACATGATTTATTTGATATTTATTACCAATAGATGCATACGAACCACAACCCTCAGAGATCAAACCTTGTATTTTCCCTTTAATTGATAAGTATATCATATTTGACATATATATTCTCCATAATCATTTTTTCCGAAAAACTCCTGTATCATTTGCATAATACATCTCTCCTGTGGGAGCTTATGGGAAGTTGATTTAAGTATTGTCATTTTCAGAAAATATTTATCCCGCATCGGTGAATCAGAGAAAGATCAGACTTTTGCTAAATTCGCAAAAGACTTTGCACATTTTGCTAATTTCACCGTACCGCTCTGTGACGTACTATAGTCGGCAAACGTCTCACCTTGAGGTTAAAAAATGAGCAACATCCTGATTATCAACGGCGCGAAAAAATTCGCCCACTCCAATGGTCAACTGAACGACACCCTGACCGAAGTCGCGGATGGCACACTGCGCGACCTCGGGCATGATGTCCGCATTGTTCGCGCCGACAGCGACTACGATGTCAAAGCGGAAGTACAAAACTTTCTCTGGGCTGATGTGGTGATCTGGCAGATGCCAGGCTGGTGGATGGGCGCGCCGTGGACAGTGAAAAAATATATTGATGATGTATTCACCGAAGGTCACGGGACTCTGTATGCCAGCGATGGTCGTACCCGCAAAGATCCATCAAAAAAATACGGTTCCGGCGGCCTGGTACAGGGCAAAAAATATATGCTTTCACTGACCTAGAACGCACCAATGGAAGCCTTCACCGAAAAAGATCAGTTCTTCCACGGCGTTGGTGTTGACGGTGTGTACCTGCCGTTCCATAAAGCAAACCAATTCCTTGGCATGGAACCGCTGCCGACATTTATCGCTAATGACGTGATAAAAATGCCTGATGTTCCCCGCTATACTGAAGAATATCGCAAGCATCTTGTGGAAATTTTTGGTTAACTAGAGCTCTGGCTTTAGAAGGAGTTAACCATGATTACAGTAATCGCAGAAATCCGTACTCGTCCTGGTCAACATCACCGTCAGGCAGTGTTGGATCAGTTTGCTAAAATCGTTCCAACCGTACTGAAAGAAGAAGGTTGCCACGGCTATGCGCCAATGGTGGATTGCGCTGCTGGCGTGAGTTTCCAGTCTATGGCACCGGATTCTATCGTGATGATTGAGCAGTGGGAAAGCATCGCGCATCTTGAAGCGCATCTGCAAACCCCGCACATGAAAGCATATAGCGAAGCCGTAAAAGGTGACGTGCTGGAGATGAATATTCGTATCCTGCAGCCGGGGCTTTGACATTTCTAAAAAGAGGCCGGTGCTGCTACCGGTCTCAGCCCAGATTAGCCATTCTTTCTTCCCGTTTTCAGTCCTCGATGGAAATCGTTAATTCGCTTAATGGTTTTAACCGCACGCTGCGGCACTGCGGAAGCTACCGACCAGACAATCATTTCCAGACACAACAATACCGTACCATGTAGCGGCGTTTTCCCTTTTTCATCCCCGCGCGGAACATGAATCACGATACTGGCGTCTTTGCTAAAACGTGAATCCAGCGCGTTTGTCAGCAAAATAACAGGGATCCCCAGCCGCCTCGCCTCACGAAGCGTTGTCAGCCCTTCCCGGTGCGCAGATTTTTGCGCCATCATGATCAGAACATCGCCACGTTGAAGCGCGATCAGTTGCTCGGCAAGGCCAATACCCGTACGGTTTAGTGCCGTGGCAGGCAAACCTATGCGGTTGAATAGTCGTGCGGTATAGTCCGCCAGAATACCCGAAGCGCCAATACCAAAAATAGCGACTTGCCGTGCCTGCACCAACAACGCTACAGCTTGCGCAAGCGCGTGGCGGTTTTCAGGCTCTGACAGGACATTACAGGTATACAAATGCCCTTCAAGAACAAAGTCGATTGCGGTGTTAACATCGCTCGTCAAGTTACTCACCGTCGTAGACATCTTTTCGCTGGAACTAAGGGCTGGACCAAGCCACTGTTCCAGAGTGCGTTTCAGATCACGCAGCCCGGCAAACCCCAGGGCCTGTATAGCCCTGATAACTGTGGCATCGGAAGTGTTCAACGTGGCCGCAATTTCCATCGCCGTTTGCTCGAGTACCACTTCACGATGCTCATTAATGTAGCTGGCGACAACTCTTAACCCAGGCGTTAACTGACTCGCGCGAGTGCGAAAACGCTCACCAAAAATATCAACCCGCACTTTATCTTTCTGGATCATTTATCTTCCGGTAGAGGTCGCCCTGCAATTTGTGATTGTATCTGCGCAGCCATCAGCCCCAGAGATGCAAAGGAGTTAGAAATTGCCTCTTCACGAGAAATCAGCACATAACGCCCGGAACGACAGGCAGTCAGAAACTGACACCATCCCGGCATGACTTTTTCCATTGCTGCCAGCTCATCCTGAGGTTTACCACCGGTGTCACCGCGCCAGGTTGCAAAAACAAAATCGGCATCCAGTTCAGGTAAACGCTCCGCGCTCACATCCATTCGCCCACCTTCAGGAATGCTCTCAATCAGCGGCGGAAAACGAAAACCAGCATCGCGTAATACCCGTCCCAGCGAATGATAGCTATGCATCACATTAATTTTTCCCTGGTTTGCCTGAATCACCGATACCGTTATTTTTTGGCTGTCCAGCGTCGCCTTCAGCGCATTGATTTGTGCCTGATAGCGGCGTTCAAGTATCGCCAGCTGCGACTGCGTTCCTGTAAGTTCTGCCAGCTTGCGATAGATTTCTGGCGCGCCCCCTTTGAGATGATCAATGCTCACCGTGGGCGCAATTTTTTCAAGTTGTTCAATGGGCGTATTACGGGTCGGTTCTGTGATGATCAGGTCAGGCTTTGCCGCCACAATCGCTTCAATATCAATATCAGCGGTACCAATAAAGGCGATCGATGAATTATCAAAGTCGACACCTGTCAATAACGCGCCAGATCGAATGAAATGGCTACCGTCAGGCCGAGTTCGCCCGTGGCTGGCGACAGGAGGTACACCGAGCTCAATCAGAGGAATAGTGATATCAAGATCGTGTAAAGAGACAATTCTCTTTGGATGAGCAGGAACAGTGACTTTGCGCCCTAAATCATCAGTAAATACCTGAACAGGTTCTGTTGCACGGGAAAAAAATGACAACAGTATCAGCAGAGAAAAAAATAAACGCATATAACTCCCGTTAAAAACTGTTCCTGCGCTGCCAGAGCAGTAGCAAAAAAAATGGTCCACCAATCAGTGAGATAATGATTCCGGCAGGCAGTTGCAAAGGCAAAAAAGCCAAACGACCAATGCTATCCGCCAGAATAACTAACAACGCCCCCGATACCGCGCTCCCCAGCAGTAATGTCGTCTGCCCGCCACGTAGAATAAAACGTGATATATGGGGTGCTATCAATCCGACAAAACCGATGTTACCAACACACGAAACGCAGACGGCTGTCAGGATTATGGGTGCGGCGACACGTAACAACGCCAGACGAGAACTATTCACCCCTAACCCGGTTGCAACCTGATGACCAAGCAGAGCGATATCCGCAGTCCTGGCGGTGAACAGCAATAAAAGAGCGGCTGGCAACATCCAACAGGCTGAAATACCGACTAACATCCAGTTAGCTGCATGCAGGCTTCCCGATAACCACATCAATGCAGTTTGTACATCTCGAACATCTGCAGTGGTCATAAATACACCGATACCGGCGGCGAAAAACCAGGAAACACCAATACCAATCAGAACAAATCGCGGGCGGGAAATATCGCGCGCACAAAAAATCACGATTAAAGCCACCAACAGGCCACCAGCAAGACCAGCCACTGGACGCCAGAACATTCCCAGCATTGGAAACTGGAAAATCAGCCACAGCACAGCCACGCTACATCCTTCTTTGACGCCGATTAAACCAGGATCGGCAAGGCCATTACGTGCAATGGATTGCATTGCGGCCCCCGCCATACCTAACATGGCCCCGCATAGCAATGCCATGATGACTCTCGGCAAGCGAATATCCTGCACAATATAACGTGCGTCTGTGCTTACGTTTTCTGGAGCAAACAACGCTCGTCCTACTTCCGATGCCGGAACAAAGAAAGAACCCTGCATCAGACCGAATATCAGTATTCCAACCGCAAACAGAAACAACCCACCAAGCAACACCAGATTTTTAGGGCGTACCAGTGTCGAAAACTTACCAACACGTAGTGGTCGTAGCCCGACGTTCATTATCCGACTCATTTGAACATCCTCGTCGCCATAATGACAAAAACGGGCGCACCAACTAACGCCGTCATGACACCGGTCGCTAACTCATGGGGCGTGAAAAGCGTCCGGGCAATAATATCTGCCAGTAATAACAAAAGTGCGCCGACACAAGCTGAAAGAGGGAGCAGAACGCGCAGATCCGCTGATACCAGACGCCGGACAATCTGCGGTACTAGCAGGCCGACAAAACCAATGGGGCCAGCAATCGATACGGCTGCGCCACAGAGCAACGCGATCGCAAGCAGGGTAAATGTTCGCGTGCGGAGTACAGAGACGCCCAGCCCCTGCGCCATGCGATCGCCCAGTGCCAACATGTTAAGGGAGGGTGCAAGGTAAAGGGCTAACACAAATCCCCCCAGAGAAAACCAGGCGGACGTACCCAGCGTCGCCCAATCCTGCCCCGCTAAATCACCTGCTAGCCATGTCCGCATCGCCAGCAGTGTTTGTTCGTCAAGAATCAGGATTGCAGCCGTTATTGAGGACACGAACGCCGATAGCGCCACGCCGCATAAAGTAACTTTCATTGGCGTTACCCCTGAACGCCCTGCGGAGGAAAGCAGCAATATCAACAGGAACAATAACGCGCCCCCCGTAGATGCCAGCAGTGGGCGTCCAACCGGAAAGGCCAGTCCAAGCGCACTGGCGGCAACGACAGCAAGAGCGGCTCCGGCATTTAAGCCTAAAATATGTGGCTCCCCCAATGGGTTACGAATGACAGCCTGCAACAAAGCACCAGCAACACCAAGAGAAGCACCGGTAAGCAATGCTGCCGCTAAACGCGGCAAACGGAGTCTTACAATTACGTTGTGATCGAAGTTTTGCGGATCAAAATGAAGAAATGCCTGCAACACCGTTTGTGGTGCAATAAATCGGGCACCAATCCCTGGATATACCACGCATCCCACCAGCAGTAAGGCGAGGAAAATTACAGTAACCAGCCCTGTGCGCATCATACTTTTTCTACACCACGAAACGGCATGAAGAACGGCTTTCCCGTCAGAGGATTTATTGATGCGTGAACATCAACGTCAAAGACCGCTTTTACCAGTTCAGGCGTGCAATGCTCCCCCTCATTCAACACACGCACCACTTTCCCCTGGCGTAAAAATATCAACGTATCGCCATAATTGACGGCAAAATTCAGATCATGCAACACCACGACGACTGTACGCCCGTGATGACGCGTTAAATCATGTAATAACTCAAGAATTTCAACCTGATAACGTAAATCAAGCCAGGTTGTGGGTTCATCCAGCAGGATATAAGGCGTCTTTTGCGCCAACACCATCGCAATCCAGCAACGCTGGCGCTGCCCACCAGAGAGTTTTTCAACAGGTAAATGTGCAAACTCCTGCGTACCGGTTAATTTCAGGGCATCTTCCACCGCCTGCTCATCGGCGTCGCTCCATTGACGTATGAAATTTTGCCAGGGAAAACGCCCACGCGACACCAGTTCATAAACGGTTAAGCCCTCCGGCAATAATGGCGACTGCGGCAAGATCCCAAGTCTACGGGATAACGCTTTCGTTGGTTGCTCGTGAATCGCTTTGCCATCAAGCAATATCGAACCGCCCATAGGTTGCAAGATACGTGCAATGGTGCTGAGCAACGTCGACTTTCCACAGCCGTTTGCCCCAACCAGAACGGTCATTTTTTCTGTGGGAACGGAGAAAGAAACACCATCAACAATGATCTTCTTGTGATACCCGGCAGAAACATTGTCGAGGATCAGCCCCTGCCCTTTTGCGTTATGTGCCACGTGTACGCCAACTTAATCAAAGACAAACAAAAATAAAACTCATTCTCCTTTGAGAGTTTGACGCCACAAAATGTAGTAGTCAAGCAGTTAAAAGCCACACAAAAACAAGGTAAATAACAGGTAAACTATTTTTATACATAAAAATAAAAACATTAAATATCAATAAATTAAAAGCAATCAAATTGTATAAACTTTTCATAAAAACACATGTAGCAATTTTTTGTTATTTCTCATTTACTACTACATTACTGCGTGATTGAATGATTCTCAATTACATATCCGATGGCGAAATAACAAACGGATAGTGCTTAGTGAGCAATAAGAAACAATTTTCACTCGCGACAATCCGCGAGTTTTTGGGATAACAGACTAAATGGCTATGTTCACACCTTCATTCTCAGGACTCAAAGGTCGGGCGCTCTTTTCACTGCTTTTTGCGGCACCGATGATTCATGCAACAGACTCTGTAACGACCAAAGATGGCGAAACAATCACTGTTACAGCAGATGCAAATACCGCAACTGAGGCAACCGATGGTTATCAACCTCTGAGCACCTCCACGGCGACATTAACCGATATGCCGATGCTGGATATCCCGCAGGTGGTCAATACGGTTAGCGATCAGGTTCTGGAAAACCAGAATGCGACAACGCTGGATGAGGCGCTTTATAACGTCAGTAACGTGGTACAGACCAATACATTAGGCGGGACTCAGGATGCTTTTGTACGCCGTGGGTTTGGCGCAAACCGGGATGGCTCCATCATGACCAACGGTCTGCGAACCGTACTTCCTCGTAGTTTCAACGCCGCAACAGAGCGTGTGGAAGTGCTAAAAGGCCCGGCCTCCACGCTGTATGGCATTCTCGATCCTGGCGGACTGATTAACGTCGTGACCAAGCGCCCGGAAAAAACATTCCATGGTTCGGTTTCAGCCACCTCCTCCAGTTTTGGTGGCGGCACTGGGCAACTTGATATCACAGGTCCCATTGAAGGCACTCAGCTGGCGTATCGCCTTACCGGGGAAGTGCAGGATGAAGATTACTGGCGAAACTTCGGTAAAGAGCGCAGTACATTTATTGCCCCGTCACTCACCTGGTTTGGTGATAATGCAACAGTAACCATGCTCTATTCCCATCGGGACTATAAAACTCCATTCGATCGTGGAACGATTTTCGACCTTACGACGAAACAGCCCGTAAACGTTGATCGAAAAATACGTTTTGACGAACCGTTTAATATTACAGATGGTCAGTCCGATCTGGCGCAACTCAACGCAGAATATCATCTCAATAGCCAGTGGACAGCGCGCTTTGATTACAGCTACAGCCAGGATAAATACAGCGATAATCAGGCGCGTGTTACCGCGTATGATGCAACGACAGGAACACTGACACGGCGTGTTGATGCAACTCAGGGATCTACCCAGCGTATGCATGCTACTCGTGCGGATCTGCAAGGGAATGTTGATATTGCCGGATTCTATAATGAGATTCTGGGTGGGGTGTCATATGAATATTATGATCTTCTGCGTACAGATATGATTCGCTGTAAAAAAGCTAAAGATTTCAATATATACAACCCTGTTTATGGTAATACCAGCAAATGTACAACGGTTTCGGCGTCGGACAGCGATCAGACGATCAAACAGGAGAACTACTCAGCTTATGCACAGGACGCGCTCTATCTGACCGATAACTGGATTGCCGTCGCCGGGATCCGCTATCAGTATTACACGCAATATGCGGGTAAAGGCCGTCCTTTTAATGTCAATACTGACAGCCGCGATGAACAATGGACGCCCAAACTGGGGTTAGTCTACAAACTGACGCCATCGGTATCCTTATTTGCCAATTATTCGCAAACATTTATGCCGCAGTCGTCAATTGCCAGCTACATTGGCGATCTTCCACCAGAATCATCTAATGCTTACGAAGTCGGGGCAAAATTCGAGCTATTCGATGGTATCACCGCAGATATTGCGCTGTTTGATATCCATAAACGTAATGTGTTGTATACCGAAAGTATTGGTGATGAAACCATCGCCAAAACGGCAGGCCGCGTTCGTTCAAGAGGGGTAGAAGTCGACCTTGCGGGAGCATTAACTGAAAACATTAATATCATTGCCAGCTACGGCTATACCGATGCAAAGGTTCTGGAAGATCCTGATTATGCAGGGAAACCATTGCCGAATGTTCCTCGTCATACCGGTTCGCTATTCCTGACCTATGATATTCATAACATGCCAGGCAATAACACACTGACGTTTGGCGGTGGCGGACATGGTGTAAGCCGTCGTTCGGCAACCAATGGGGCTGACTATTATCTGCCTGGCTATTTCGTTGCCGATGCCTTCGCCGCATACAAAATGAAATTGCAGTATCCGGTCACTCTGCAATTAAACGTCAAAAACCTGTTTGATAAAACGTATTACACCTCTTCCATCGCCACAAATAATCTGGGCAACCAGATTGGCGATCCGCGTGAAGTGCAATTCACGGTGAAAATGGAATTTTGATCAAAAAAGCCCGGTATACACTTGTATACCGGGCTATGTTTTATTCTTCTGGCGGGAGGATTATCAGACCTCAATCTCTGCCATGTCGCCTTTTTCTTGCAACCAATTGCGGCGATCTTCCGAGCGTTTCTTCGCCAGCAGCATATCCATCATCGCGTCAGTACGCTGATCGTCTTCATCATCGATAGTCAACTGCACCAGACGGCGAGTGTTCGGATCAAGCGTGGTTTCGCGCAATTGCATCGGGTTCATTTCCCCGAGACCTTTAAAACGCTGGACGTTTGGCTTGCCTTTCTTGCGTTTTAATTGCTCAAGTACGCCCTCTTTCTCTTCTTCCGTCAGCGCGTAATAAACCTCTTTCCCGAGGTCAATACGGTAGAGCGGTGGCAGTGCAACGTAAACGTGACCGTGTTTCACCAATGCGCGGAAGTGTTTTACAAACAAAGCGCAGAGCAGCGTGGCAATGTGCAGACCATCGGAGTCAGCATCCGCCAGGATACAGATCTTGCCGTAACGAAGCTGGCTCAAATCGTCGCTGTCAGGATCGATACCGATAGCTACCGAAATATCGTGCACTTCCTGCGAAGCCAGCACTTCGTCGGAAGAGACTTCCCAGGTATTAAGGATCTTACCTTTCAGTGGCATGATCGCCTGATATTCGCGATCGCGCGCCTGCTTGGCAGATCCGCCTGCGGAGTCACCTTCCACAAGGAATAGTTCGGTACGGTTAAGATCCTGCGCGGTACAGTCAGCCAATTTACCAGGCAACGCCGGGCCGCTGGTTAGCTTTTTACGCACCACTTTTTTAGCCGCACGCATACGACGCTGGGCGCTGGAAATCGCCATCTCTGCCAACAGCTCCGCCGCCTGAACGTTCTGGTTCAGCCACAGGATGAAGGCATCTTTCACCACGCCCGAAACGAATGCCGCACACTGACGCGAAGAGAGACGTTCTTTGGTCTGCCCGGCAAACTGCGGATCCTGCATTTTTACTGACAGCACATAGGCGCAGCGATCCCAGATATCTTCCGCCGACAGCTTTACACCGCGCGGCAGAATGTTGCGGTATTCACAGAACTCACGCATCGCGTCCAGCAGGCCCTGACGCAGGCCATTAACATGGGTACCGCCCTGCATCGTTGGGATCAGGTTGACGTAGCTTTCGGTCAGCAGTTCACCGCCTTCCGGCAGCCACAGTAGCGCCCAGTCCACCGCTTCAGTATCGCCAGCGAAATTACCGATAAACGGTTTTTCTGGCAGCGTCGGTAAACCGTTTACCGCTTCCGCCAGGTAATCATTCAGACCGTCCTGATAGCACCAGCGCTGTTCGGTGTTGTTGATCTCATCTTTAAAAGTGATCTCAACGCCCGGGCACAGTACCGCTTTGGCTTTCAGCACATGCGTCAGGCGTGAAACAGAAAAACGCGGGCTGTCAAAGAAGGTTTCATCCGGCCAGAAGTGCACGCTGGTACCGGTATTGCGTTTACCGCAAGTGCCGACAACCTGTAAATCTTGCACCTTTTCGCCATTTTCAAAGGCGATGTTATAGATCTGACCATCGCGGCGTACGTTAACTTCTACGCGCTTCGACAGGGCGTTAACTACCGAAATCCCCACGCCATGCAGGCCGCCAGAGAACTGGTAATTTTTGTTAGAGAATTTACCGCCCGCGTGCAGACGGCAAAGAATCAGTTCAACCGCCGGTACCCCCTCTTCCGGGTGAATATCTACCGGCATCCCGCGCCCATCGTCAATCACTTCTAACGACTGGTCGGCATGTAAGATTACATCCACGCGTTTTGCGTGGCCCGCCAGTGCTTCATCGACACTGTTATCAATAACTTCTTGCCCCAAATGGTTAGGGCGAGTGGTATCGGTATACATCCCCGGACGGCGGCGAACCGGCTCAAGCCCGGTGAGTACCTCAATGGCATCAGCGTTATAAGTTTGCGTCATGGTTTAAGTTAGCAATTCGAGTTGATCGTCAGAGATGGTGCAGACCAAGAAAATCGACGATCGGGTTGAAATAATCTTCGAAGCCCGTGAATGCGTGGTTGCCGCCTTCTATGACAGTCTGGCGGCAGGAAGCGTAGTACGCCACCGCCTGGCGGTAATCCAGCACTTCATCTCCCGTCTGTTGCAGCAGCCAGATCAAATCCGGCGCTTCCAGCGGGTCAATCTGCATGACTTTGAGATCGTAAATATGGCGTGACTCTAGCACATATTGCTGCCCGGTGTAGGGGTTCTCGTTCTGACCGAGATAGTCCGTCAGCAGTTCAAACGGGCGCACCGCCGGGTTGACCACCACTGCGGGCAGCATAAAACATTGCGACAACCAGGTGGCGTAATATCCCCCCAGTGACGAACCGACAATACCCAGCGAATCGCCGCCATGTTCCAGGACAATGGATTCCAGCAGTTCTGCCGCGTCAGAAGGATACGGCGGCAACTGCGGAATGATCATCTCAACGTCAGGGTGATGTTCCGCCAGCCAGTTTTTTAACAAGCTCGCTTTTGCAGAGCGCGGCGAGCTGTTGAAACCGTGTAAATAAAGAAGCGTAGACATCAGTAGCCTTCTGAAGCGGTATCAGGTTGGAAGCGTGCGTCCGCCAGGCGATGCACCTCGGTGGTCAGCGTGCCATCAGCATGTAACTCGAGAGTACGCCAGCCGGGCGCGATGGTGTCCAGCGTAAAGTTAGAACAGTGCGGCTTAAACTGCACACAGGTCGACGGCGTTGCCAGCAGGCGGCGACCGTTCCAGTCGAGATCCAGCTCCTGATGAATATGACCGCACAGCAAGTATTTGACGTGCGGAAACTTCGCCAGCACGGTATCCAGTTCGCCCGCGTTACGCAGGCTGTGTTGATCAAGCCAACTACAACCCGCAGGTAGCGGATGATGATGCAGCAGCAGCAACGTATGGCGTTCTGGCGCATCGGCCAGTTTACGTTCCAGCCACTCAAGCTGAAACTCGCTCAGCTCACCGTGCGGCACGCCAAACACCTGGCTATCCAGCAACAGGATTTGCCATTGCTCACCAATAAACACGCGCTTCGCCGGGGAGATACCCGCATCCTGTAACGCGCTGTACATCGCGGGCTGGAAATCGTGGTTGCCCGGCAGCCAGACGCAGGGCGCACGAAAACTTGCGATGCCTTCAGCGAAATGCTGATAGGCCGCAGAGGATTGATCCTGCGCTAAATCACCTGTCGCGACAATCAGGTCGAATTCGTGCTGGTGTGGCCGAATCGCCTCCAGCACCGCCTGGTAGCTTTCCCAGGTGTTTACCCCTAACAGGGCTTCGTGCTTTTGTGCAAACAGGTGAGTGTCGGTAATTTGTAAAATCCTGACTCTGGCCTCACCAGCCAGAGGAAGGGTTAACAGGCTTTCCAAATGGTGTCCTTAGGTTTCACGACGCTAATAAACCGGAATCGCCATCGCTCCATGTGCTAAACAGTATCGCAACCAGTCCGCTAAAAACTGATTAATTTGATGCTTTTCGTCGCGTTGATGCAACTTTTTATTAGGATAATCATACCGCGCTTTGAAGCGAAAAATCTGCTGGCTTGAACACACTTCAGCCACCATCGCGTCATGATACAGACGCACCGTCATTGACGGAAGGCTCCAGTAACTGATCGCGGGCGCAGTCTGTTCTATTGTCACCAGGGTAGTGTATCGGGTCGATTCCACAATCGTCAGCCGATATTGTGCGTTTGCCACCTGATAGCTTACAGTTTCGCCGGGTGCGTCATTGCGCGGTAACAAACGGCGCAATTGTGAAAAGTTCATCTCGCACAGGCGCATCATTTCAGGAAAGTCAGGTGTGTAACGCTTCATTTATGCCCACTCATTTTTTAACGCTTGATGATGCAGCTGCAGCCATTGCAAAGCGATGACCGACGCTGCGTTGTCGATTTTCCCCTCTTCTACCCACTGGTATGCCTGTTCCCGGCTTACCACATGAACGCGAATATCTTCGTTTTCATCAGCCAGACCGTGAATACCGCTTGCGGTCGTGGCGTCCACTTCGCCCACCATAATTGACGAACGCTCACTGGTGCCCCCCGGGCTTGCCAGGAAACTTAACACCGGTTTGGTCCGTTTGACTATCAGTCCCGCCTCTTCAATCGCTTCGCGACGGGCAACATCTTCCACACTTTCACCCTCTTCAATCATCCCGGCAACCATCTCCAGTAGCCAGGGGGTTTCGCTGGTGTCGTACGCGGCAATCCGAATCTGCTCAATCAGCACAACTTCATCACGCACTGGGTCAAAGGGTAGCAAGACTGCGGCGTGACCGCGCTCAAAAATTTCCCGCCGTACCTCATGACTCATTTGCCCGTTGAATAGACGATGACGAAATCTATAAAGATCTAATGAAAAAAAGCCGCGATAAAGTGTTTCTCGTGCAATAATTTCTACATCGTTTTTGCCAAATGTAACGGGCAGGTTGTCTGGCTTAAGCATTGTTAATGTCCTGGCACTAATAGTGAATTAAATGTGAATTTCAGCGACGTTTGACTGCCGTTTGAGCAGTCATGTGTTAAATTGAGGCACATTAACGCCCTATGGCACGTAACGCCAACCTTTTGCGGTAGCGGCTTCTGCTAGAATCCGCAATAATTTTACAGTTTGATCGCGCTAAATACTGCTTCACCACAAGGAATGCAAATGAAGAAATTGCTCCCCATTCTTATCGGCCTGAGCCTCTCTGGGTTCAGTTCGTTGAGCCAGGCCGAGAACCTGATGCAAGTTTATCAGCAAGCACGCCTTAGTAACCCGGAATTGCGTAAGTCTGCCGCCGATCGTGATGCTGCCTTTGAAAAAATTAATGAAGCGCGCAGTCCATTACTGCCACAGCTAGGTTTAGGTGCAGATTACACCTATAGCAACGGCTACCGCGACGCGAACGGCATCAACTCTAACGCGACCAGTGCGTCCCTGCAGTTAACTCAATCCATTTTTGATATGTCGAAATGGCGTGCGTTAACGCTGCAGGAAAAAGCAGCTGGGATTCAGGACGTCACGTATCAGACCGATCAACAAACCTTGATCCTCAACACCGCGACCGCTTATTTCAACGTGTTGAATGCGATTGACGTTCTTTCCTATACACAGGCGCAAAAAGAAGCGATCTACCGTCAATTAGATCAAACCACCCAACGTTTTAACGTGGGCCTGGTAGCGATCACCGACGTGCAGAACGCCCGCGCACAGTACGATACCGTGCTGGCGAACGAAGTGACCGCACGTAATAACCTTGATAACGCGGTAGAGCAGCTGCGCCAGATCACCGGTAACTACTATCCGGAACTGGCGGCGCTGAATGTCGAAAACTTTAAAACCGACAAACCACAGCCGGTTAACACGCTGCTGAAAGAAGCCGAAAAACGCAACCTGTCCCTGTTACAGGCACGTTTGAGCCAAGACCTGGCGCGCGAGCAAATTCGCCAGGCGCAGGACGGTCACTTACCGACTCTGGATTTGACGGCCTCTACCGGAATTTCTGACACCTCTTACAGCGGTTCAAAAACCCGTGGTGCCGCTGGTACCCAGTATGACGATAGCAATATGGGCCAGAACAAAGTTGGCCTGAGCTTCTCGCTGCCGATTTATCAGGGCGGAATGGTTAACTCGCAGGTGAAACAGGCCCAGTACAACTTTGTTGGTGCCAGCGAGCAACTGGAAAGCGCGCATCGTAGCGTCGTGCAAACCGTACGTTCCTCCTTCAACAACATTAATGCTTCTATTAGTAGCATTAACGCCTACAAACAAGCCGTAGTTTCCGCTCAAAGCTCATTAGACGCGATGGAAGCGGGTTACTCGGTCGGTACGCGTACCATTGTTGATGTGTTGGATGCGACCACCACGCTGTACAACGCCAAGCAAGAGCTGGCGAATGCGCGTTATAACTACCTGATTAATCAGCTGAATATTAAGTCAGCCCTGGGTACGTTGAACGAGCAGGATCTGCTGGCACTGAACAATGCGCTGAGCAAACCGGTTTCCACTAATCCGGAAAACGTTGCCCCGCAAACGCCGGAACAGAATGCTATTGCTGATGGTTATGCGCCTGATAGCCCGGCACCCGTCGTTCAGCAAACATCCGCACGCACTACCACCAGTAACGGTCATAACCCTTTCCGTAACTGATGACGACGACGGGGCTTCGGCCCCGTCTGAACGTAAGGCAACGTAAAGATACGGGTTATCTGCCGCATTCTTCCCCCTTCTCGCTTCAATTTCGACCAGCCATCCTCTATTCTGATGGGTATTTACCACTGGTCCCGGAAGACAAAAATGAAACGGACAAAATCCATACGCCACGCATCGTTCCGCAAAAACTGGAGCGCACGCCATCTGACACCAGTCGCTCTCGCGGTTGCCACTGTTTTTATGCTGGCTGGCTGTGAAAAGAGTGATGAAACAGTGTCTCTCTATCAAAATGCTGACGACTGTTCAGCTGCAAACCCAGGCAAAAGCGCCGAATGTACCACCGCGTACAACAATGCGCTGAAAGAAGCCGAACGTACTGCGCCGAAATACGCCACCCGTGAAGACTGTGTTGCTGAATTTGGTGAAGGTCAGTGCCAGCAGGCACCAGCCCAGGCTGGCATGGCACCAGAAAACCAGGCGCAGGCCCAGCAATCCAGCGGGAGTTTCTGGATGCCGCTGATGGCCGGTTACATGATGGGGCGTCTGATGGGCGGCGGCGCGGGATTTGCACAGCAGCCGCTGTTCTCCTCGAAAAACCCGGCCAGCCCGGCTTACGGTAAATATACCGACGCGACCGGTAAAAACTATGGCGCAGCCCAGCCAGGCCGAACCATGACCGTACCGAAGACGGCAATGGCACCAAAACCGGCGACCACTACTACTGTTACCCGTGGCGGTTTTGGTGAATCTGTTGCCAAACAAAGCACTATGCAGCGTAGCGCAACCGGCACCTCTTCTCGTTCAATGGGTGGCTGATACCGATGGAAAGAGTCAGTATTACCGAGCGCCCGGACTGGCGCGAAAAAGCCCACGAATACGGTTTCAATTTTCACACCATGTACGGCGAGCCGTACTGGTGTGAAGATGCTTACTACAAGTTGACCCTCGCCCAGGTTGAAAAGCTGGAAGAAGTCACCGCCGAACTGCACCAGATGTGCCTGAAAGTGGTGGAAAAAGTGATCGCCAGCGATGAGCTGATGACCAAATTCCGCATTCCAAAACACACATGGAGTTTTGTGCGCCAGTCATGGCTGACGCACCAGCCATCGCTTTATTCGCGTCTTGATCTGGCATGGGATGGTACTGGCGAACCTAAACTTCTGGAAAATAACGCCGATACGCCAACGTCACTATACGAGGCGGCGTTCTTTCAGTGGATCTGGCTGGAAGATCAGCTTAACGCCGGTAACTTGCCGGAGGGCAGCGACCAGTTTAACAGTTTGCAAGAAAAGCTGATCGATCGCTTCGTTGAGCTGCGTGAACAGTATGGCTTCCAGTTGCTGCATCTCACCTGCTGTCGCGACACGGTGGAAGATCGCGGAACCATTCAGTATTTGCAGGACTGCGCAACGGAAGCTGAAATCGCTACCGAGTTCCTCTACATCGACGATATCGGGTTAGGTGAAAAAGGTCAGTTCACGGATTTACAGGATCAGGTGATTTCCAACCTGTTCAAGCTGTATCCGTGGGAATTTATGTTGCGTGAGATGTTCTCCACCAAGCTGGAGGATGCAGGCGTACGCTGGCTGGAACCGGCGTGGAAGAGCATTATCTCCAACAAAGCGCTTCTACCGCTACTGTGGGAGATGTTCCCGAATCACCCGAACCTGCTGCCCGCTTATTTTGCGGAAGATGATCATCCGCAAATGGAAAAATATGTGGTTAAACCGATCTTCTCCCGTGAAGGCGCAAACGTGTCGATCATTGAGAACGGCAAAACCATTGAAGCAGCGGAAGGTCCGTATGGCGAAGAAGGGATGATTGTTCAGCAATTCCACCCGTTACCGAAATTCGGCGACAGCTATATGCTGATTGGTAGCTGGCTGGTGAACGATCAACCTGCCGGAATTGGCATTCGTGAAGACCGTGCATTGATCACCCAAGATATGTCTCGGTTTTATCCGCATATTTTTGTTGAGTAATACAGCTTAATATTGCCCCGATAAGCGGGGCAATCTCTTATAATCCACCATTCATAACTCCCATCAATATATAAACACATACATATCCAACCTTTATTTAACATTAATACTCAATTTAATGTTAAATCGTCATATGCAAGCGATATTGTAATTAAAGTAAGTGAATACATCACAACATAACTATTTGATATTATTTAAATACTTTACTTTTATCTCACCAGATTTAAATTTAATAATTAAAAAACAATGTTGCAGGGATCACACTACACAGTATTGAACATTGTGATTGATATATTGCCCCCCTACTATCCATTAAACATAAATATTTGTTTCACCGAATAACAACATATTTAAAAGAAACACAAAAACATTCTCACTCTTTATTGAATTAATATTTATATTCACGTAACGAATTTATTAGCACCCTCTCAACAGTCGATATTCATCATTATTATATATTTGCGTTATATAAGGAGATATATCCATGTTTGATAAATATAGAAAAACACTCGTAGCCGGAACTGTGGCGATAACCCTGGGTTTGTCAGCATCGGGGGTGATGGCTGCGGGTTTTAAACCAGCGCCACCTGCCGGGCAACTGGGTGCGGTCATTGTCGATCCCTACGGCAATGCACCACTGACCGCTTTGGTTGACTTAGATAGCCATGTTATTTCTGACGTCAAAGTTACCGTCCATGGGAAGGGCGAAAAAGGCGTAGAAATCAGCTATCCCGTGGGTCAGGAATCACTAAAAACTTACGATGGTGTACCGATTTTTGGTCTTTATCAGAAATTTGCTAACAAAGTGACCGTTGAGTGGAAAGAAAACGGCAAGGTCATGAAAGATGATTATGTGGTGCACACTTCGGCCATCGTCAATAATTACATGGATAACCGCTCTATCTCCGATTTACAACAGACCAAAGTTATTAAAGTCGCACCGGGTTTTGAAGATCGCCTCTATCTGGTTAATACCCACACCTTTACCGCCCAAGGTTCCGATCTCCACTGGCATGGTGAGAAAGATAAAAATGCCGGTATCCTTGATGCGGGTCCGGCAACCGGCGCACTCCCTTTTGATATCGCGCCCTTTACTTTCATCGTCGATACCGAAGGTGAATACCGCTGGTGGCTGGATCAAGACACTTTCTACGATGGTCGTGACCGCGATATCAACAAGCGTGGTTATCTGATGGGTATCCGCGAAACGCCACGCGGCACCTTTACCGCTGTACAAGGTCAGCACTGGTACGAGTTCGACATGATGGGGCAGGTGCTCGAAGATCACAAACTACCGCGCGGATTTGCTGACGCCACTCATGAGTCCATTGAGACGCCAAATGGCACGGTACTGTTGCGCGTAGGTAAGAGTAACTATCGTCGCGATGACGGCGTACACGTCACCACCATTCGTGACCATATCCTCGAAGTCGATAAATCTGGTCGCGTTGTCGATGTATGGGATCTGACCAAGATCCTCGATCCGAAACGCGATGCACTGCTCGGCGCGCTGGATGCAGGTGCAGTTTGCGTTAACGTTGACCTTGCCCATGCAGGACAACAGGCAAAACTGGAACCAGATACACCGTTCGGCGACGCGCTGGGTGTAGGGCCAGGCCGCAACTGGGCGCACGTGAACTCTATCGCCTATGACGCAAAAGATGACTCTATCATCCTCTCCTCTCGCCACCAGGGTGTTGTGAAGATTGGTCGTGATAAGCAAGTGAAATGGATCCTTGCGCCCTCTAAAGGTTGGGAAAAACCGCTGGCCAGCAAGCTGCTGAAACCGGTGGACGCTAACGGTAAACCTATTACCTGTAACGAAAATGGCCTGTGCGAAAACTCAGACTTCGATTTTACCTACACCCAGCATACCGCCTGGATTTCCAGTAAAGGAACGCTCACCATTTTTGATAATGGCGATGGGCGTCATCTGGAACAACCTGCCTTACCAACCATGAAATACTCCCGCTTTGTGGAATATAAGATTGATGAGAAGAAAGGCACCGTTCAGCAAGTGTGGGAATACGGTAAAGAACGTGGCTACGATTTCTATAGCCCGATTACCTCCATCATTGAATATCAAGCCGACCGTAACACCATGTTTGGCTTCGGTGGTTCTATTCATTTGTTCGATGTCGGGCAGCCAACCGTCGGTAAGTTGAACGAAATCGATTACAAAACCAAAGAAGTGAAAGTGGAAATCGACGTGCTGTCAGATAAACCCAATCAGACTCACTACCGTGCGCTGTTAGTCCGTCCACAACAGATGTTCAAATAATTAAGAAGGGAATAAAAATGTCGAAATTAGGGATCTCATCACTATTTAAAACCATACTGCTTACCGCAGCTTTGGCTGTTTCATTTACCGCTTCTGCATTTACCGAAGGCACGGATTACATGGTTCTGGAAAAACCTATTCCGAATGCCGACAAAACGCTGATTAAGGTATTTAGCTACGCCTGCCCGTTCTGTTACAAGTACGACAAAGCGGTTACCGGTCCGGTATCGGAAAAAGTGAAAGATATCGTTGCTTTCACGCCGTTCCATCTGGAAACAAAAGGTGAATACGGCAAACAAGCAAGCGAAGTCTTTGCGGTCTTGATCAATAAAGATAAAGCAGCAGGCATTTCCTTATTTGATGCTAACTCTCAGTTTAAGAAAGCCAAGTTTGCCTACTACGCGGCTTATCACGACAAAAAAGAACGCTGGTCTGACGGTAAAGATCCGGCTGCTTTTATCAAAACCGGTCTGGATGCCGCAGGTATGAGTCAGGCGGATTTTGAAGCGGCACTGAAAGAACCAGCAGTTCAAGAAACACTGGAAAAATGGAAAGCCTCTTATGATGTCGCCAAAATCCAGGGGGTTCCAGCCTATGTCGTTAATGGTAAGTACTTGATCTACACCAAGAGCATCAAATCCATCGACGCGATGGCAGACCTTATCCGTGAGTTAGCAAGCAAATAACAGGGAAACAGGCTATGGGTATTAAGGGAATGTGGAAAGATCTTCGCACATCACCAGTTGACACACTGGTCAGATGGCAGGAGCAACGCTTGTTGTGGTTGTTAATGGCCGTTGCGATGGGCGCGTTAATTATCCTGGCGCACTCTTTCTTCCAGATCTATCTCTACATGGCACCCTGTGAGCAATGTGTATACATTCGCTACGCCATGTTTGTGATGGTTATTGGAGGATTGGTTGCAGCGATCAACCCAAAGAACATCATCCTAAAGCTAATTGGCTGCGTGATGGCATTTTACGGCAGCATTTTGGGACTGAAGTTTTCGCTCAAACTGAACGATATCCACCATGCAGTACATAATCCGGATCCCGATTCACTGTTTGGCGTACAGGGTTGCTCTACCGATCCAACTTTTCCCTTTAACCTGCCGCTGGCACAGTGGGCACCAAATTGGTTCAAGCCTACCGGGGATTGTGGCTATGACGCACCAATCGTTCCTGATGGCGTCACACTGAGCAGCACGCAACAGTGGTTTGTGGAAATGTATCAGCAATCTGAAGGCTGGTATCTGCTACCACCATGGCATTTTATGAATATGGCTCAGGCTTGTATGCTGGCTTTTGGTATGTGTCTGGTGCTGCTGGTCATTATGAGTGGCGCATGGGCGCTTAAAATCATCAGAGGCTAACTCAGCAACACCCGAAGCCAGTCATTCTGGCTTCGGGTTCTTTTATTAACCTATCTGCACCGACAGCATACTTAAACTGCCCATTTCTATACCATCGACCGGAATGGTAATTGGCTCCTGCCCATCCCACGCCCCTAAGACATACAACAACGGCAGATAGTGCTCTGGCGTTGGGTTCGATAACGCGCCACCTTCATGGTCGAGATAATTCACCAGAGGATGTTGTTCCACCGGCCCTTGCCACGTCAGATTCGCTTTCACATACTCATTAAACGACGTCGCCCACGGATACGGTGAACTATCACCGTGCCACTTCACTGTACGCAGGTTATGTACCACGTTGCCACTGGCGACCAACATTATCCCTTCATCACGCAGCGCCGCGAGTTTGCGCCCCATTTCGAAATGCCAGGCGGCAGGTTTGCTACTGTCGATACTCAACTGCACCATCGGGATATCGGCGTCAGGGTACATCTTAATCAGCACGCCCCAGGAACCGTGGTCAAAGCCCCAGGCTTCTTTATCCAGCGCCACAGGAACCGGCGCTAACAGCTCAACCAGATGCTGTGCCAGCGCAGGTGAACCCGGAGCAGGATAATGCGTATCGTACAGCGCCTGCGGGAAGCCACCAAAGTCATGAATCGTGGGCGGCATCTCCATCGCGGTCACTCCTGTTCCACGGGTAAACCAATGAGCCGAAACCACCACTATTGCTTGCGGGCGTGGCAATGTCATCCCCAACGTCTGCCAGCTGCGGGTATACAAATTATCTTCCAGCACGTTCATCGGACTACCGTGACCTAAAAACAATGCTGGCATACGTGTTGAAGACATGATGATATCCTTAACTAAAGGTGTCATTTTGATATCCTCACAATACGCTTGTTCGGCGGAGTAAGAACCCGGATAACAATGATGATGATCATCAGTTATTTTGACGATCTGCCTGAAGGTGAAGATTTATAAGGAGTTGTCGATGTCAGTACCTCTCATTCTGACCATACTGGCGGGGGCAGCCACGTTTATTGGCGCGTTTCTCGGCGTTCTCGGGCAAAAACCCTCGAACCGCTTACTGGCGTTTTCGCTAGGATTTGCGGCGGGGATCATGTTGCTCATCTCATTAATGGAAATGCTTCCTGCCGCATTAGCCGCCGAAGGAATGTCGCCTGTGTTGGGTTATGGAATGTTTATCTTCGGTCTGCTTGGCTATTTTGGCCTGGACCGCATGTTGCCACATGCGCATCCGCAGGATTTAATGCAAAAATCGGTGCAGCCGTGGCCAAAATCGATCAAGCGCACAGCCATTCTGCTCACTCTCGGCATCAGTCTGCATAACTTCCCGGAAGGGATTGCCACCTTTGTCACGGCGAGCAGCAACCTGGAGCTGGGATTTGGCATCGCCCTGGCCGTAGCGTTGCACAATATTCCTGAAGGTCTGGCGGTTGCAGGCCCGGTTTACGCTGCAACAGGATCGAAACGTACCGCGATTCTGTGGGCGGGCATTTCCGGGCTGGCAGAAATTCTTGGTGGTGTGCTGGCATGGTTAATCCTCGGTAGCATGATTTCTCCGGTGGTCATGGCGGCAATCATGGCGGCGGTTGCAGGAATTATGGTGGCGCTCTCCGTTGACGAATTAATGCCGCTCGCCAAAGAGATCGACCCCAATAATAACCCCAGCTATGGCGTACTATGTGGAATGTCAGTGATGGGATTCAGTTTAGTGCTGCTACAAACGGCGGGAATTGGTTAAAGACGATAATGACAGATGTTGCCCATTGCTAAAGGCAACATCTGTATCGTTATTAAAGGTATTATTGATGCTTTTCAAACACTTCTTTATCGGAGCGTTTATCTAATTTACTTCGGGCAGCTAACAGCGCATCTCTGTCATGGCGAAAAGCTTTACAGTAACGTTTAAGATGAAGAAAATAGCCACCAGCCAGTAGAACAATTAATACAATCCAGTACCAGGCAATAAACATCCTTTTCACCTTCAAAATTTAACATTACTAAACATTTAGCGTTAAAATTTCACATATCCATCGTTGAATACATTCATATACTCGCATAATTCTGGATCAAGTATATGATTTCGATCATAGTAAGTGTTGTATTATATACCATATCTGGTTAAAAAAAGAACAACCAAGACTATTAATATATATTATCCCCCGATAAAACATTACTAATTAATAATATAAATTAATAAGCATCGCTAGATATATATTATATCTTCACGATTATTAAGCCCCTACTCGTTATAATAAGTATACACTCCCCCCTTTACAACATTAGGCGTAAACCTTTGTCAACAAACGGTTGTTTTTTCGCCGCAATTCATACAAAAAAATTATCACAAATAACGATAAACAACAAATATCTAGATATATACACCTCAATATATAACGGGGAATTATATTTTAAGTTTTACTTAATCAGCATTTAATATAAATAACGAGTCAAATTATCTCTGGTTATGGTAATGTCCATAGCTGAATTAATATTAAATTCAAACCTGTATTTTCCTCATCCATTTATAAAGGATTATAGTCATGTTAAAAAAACATTGTTATCTATGTTCGCAACCGCATTGTTATCAGGCGTTGCTTTTAACGCTCTTGCTGACGATGCTAATCAGGGTTCAGGTAAAATTACTTTTAAAGGTGAAGTTATCGATGCACCTTGTTCTATTGCTCCTGGTGATGAAGATCAGACAATAAACCTCGGTGAAGTTGCTGATACCGTATTAAAAAGCGGTCAGAAATCACTGCCTGTAGATGTCACCATTCATTTGCAGGATTGTATTTTATCTGACGGCACTAACACTGTTGATAAAGTCAAAATCACCTTTAGTTCTGCCAGTGTTGACGCTACCGACTCCAACCTGCTTAAAAACACTCTGGAAGGTAACATCGGCGGCGCAACTGATGTAGGCGTACGTCTGGTGAAATCAGACAACACCAACGTGACTCTTGGCACTCCAATCACTATCAACTTCCCGACGACTAACTCTTACCAGGAGTTGAACTTTAAAGCCCGTATGGAGTCTCTGGGACGCACCGCGACCCCGGGTAACGTGCAGGCACAGGCTAATTACGTACTCGACTACAAGTAATCGGTAGTCAATACCTACACAACGCCAGGCGGTAAAGCCGATGAAATTTCATCGGCAACTTTGGGCCTTTTTAGAAATGGATTTTTATGAACAATAAAAACACGTTTTCCCGGGATAAGTTATCCCATGCAATTAAAAATGCCCTGTCTGGCGTTGTGTGTTCCCTACTCTTCGTTTTGCCAGTCCACGCCGTAGAATTCAACGTCGATATGATTGACGCAGAAGACCGTGAGAATATCGACATCTCTCGTTTTGAGAAAAAAGGCTATATCCCCCCTGGTAGATACCTCGTTCGTGTGCAAATAAATAAAAATATGTTGCCACAAACGTTAATACTGGAATGGGTAAAAGCCGATAATGAAAGTGGTTCGTTACTCTGCTTAACCAAAGAAAATTTGACTAATTTCGGTCTTAATACGGAATTTATTGAATCATTGCAAAACATAGCTGGCAGCGAATGTCTCGATTTAAGCCAACGTCAGGAGTTAACGACACGACTTGATAAAGCTACGATGATATTATCGCTAAGTGTTCCCCAGGCATGGTTAAAATACCAGGCAACAAACTGGACGCCACCAGAGTTTTGGGATACCGGTATCACCGGGTTTATCCTTGATTACAACGTGTACGCCAGCCAGTATGCCCCACATCACGGAGACAGCACCCAAAACGTCAGCTCCTATGGTACGTTAGGCTTTAACCTCGGCGCATGGCGCTTACGTAGCGATTACCAATATAATCAGAATTTTGCTGATGGACGCTCGGTAAACCGCGACAGCGAATTTGCGCGAACTTATCTGTTTCGCCCTATCCCCTCCTGGTCGTCAAAATTCACTATGGGCCAGTACGACCTGAGCTCCAATCTTTACGATACCTTCCACTTTACTGGCGCATCGCTGGAAAGTGATGAAAGCATGCTGCCGCCAGATTTACAGGGTTATGCGCCACAAATTACCGGCATCGCGCAGACCAACGCGAAAGTAACTGTGGCACAAAATGGTCGTGTACTTTATCAAACCACTGTCGCGCCAGGCCCTTTTACTATTTCTGATTTGGGGCAATCGTTTCAGGGGCAGCTGGATGTCACAGTGGAAGAAGAAGATGGCCGCACCAGCACCTTCCAGGTTGGCTCCGCATCCATTCCCTATTTAACCCGTAAAGGGCAAGTGCGCTATAAAACGTCACTGGGAAAACCGACATCCGTCGGGCATAACGATATCAATAATCCCTTTTTCTGGACGGCGGAAGCCTCCTGGGGCTGGCTGAACAATGTGTCGTTGTATGGTGGTGGCATGTTCACCGCTGATGATTATCAGGCTATCACTACCGGTATTGGCTTTAACCTTAACCAATTCGGTTCGCTTTCTTTTGATGTCACTGGAGCAGACGCGTCTTTACAGCAACAAAATAGCGGCAATCTGCGTGGTTACAGCTATCGCTTCAACTATGCAAAGCATTTCGAATCGACAGGCAGTCAGATTACCTTCGCGGGTTATCGCTTCTCAGATAAAGATTACGTGTCGATGAGTGAGTACCTCAGCTCGCGTAATGGCGATGAGTCAATCGATAATGAAAAAGAGAGTTATGTCATTTCCTTGAACCAGTACTTTGAAACGCTGGAATTAAACTCTTATCTCAACGTTACACGCAATACTTATTGGGACAGCGCCAGCAATACCAACTACTCCGTATCTGTAAGCAAAAACTTTGATATTGGCGATTTCAAAGGTATATCTGCATCGCTGGCAGTAAGTCGAATCCGCTGGGATGACGACGAAGAGAATCAATATTACTTCTCTTTCTCTCTACCTTTACAACAAAACCGCAACATCTCCTACAGTATGCAGCGAACGGGAAGCAGTAATACTTCGCAGATGATTTCCTGGTACGATTCATCAGATCGCAACAATATCTGGAATATTTCAGCGTCGGCAACGGACGACAATATACGTGATGGCGAACCAACACTGCGCGGCAGCTACCAGCACTATTCGCCGTGGGGACGCCTGAACATTAATGGCAGTGTACAGCCGAATCAGTACAATTCTGTTACCGCAGGCTGGTACGGTTCACTTACCGCTACACGTCATGGTGTCGCCCTTCACGATTATAGCTATGGCGATAACGCCCGCATGATGGTCGATACCGATGGCATCTCCGGCATTGAAATCAACTCTAACCGTACCGTTACCAACGGGCTGGGCATCGCCGTGATACCTTCGTTATCGAACTACACCACCTCCATGTTGCGGGTGAACAATAACGATCTGCCAGAAGGTGTCGATGTCGAAAACTCGGTTATTCGTACTACGCTCACCCAGGGTGCCATCGGCTACGCAAAACTGAATGCCACCACCGGATACCAAATCGTCGGCGTTATTCGTCAGGAAAATGGCCGCTTCCCTCCACTAGATGTGAATGTCACGGATAAAGCGACAGGTAAAGATGTGGGCCTGGTAGCGGAAGATGGCTTCGTTTATCTCAGCGGTATTCAGGAAAACAGTATTCTGCATTTAACCTGGGGTGATAATACCTGTGAAGTCACGCCGCCAAACCAAAGTAACATTAGTGAAAGCGCGATAATTTTACCTTGTAAAACAGTCAAATAATTCAGGATGAATATAATGAAATTACCATTAATCACAACAGGAATGATTTGTTTTCTGGGGATCTGCAACTTTGCCCAGGCGACTGTCTCCCCCGACAGGACACGCATCATTTTTAATGCTTCGAATAAAAGCGCAACGGTTCGCCTGACCAACCAAAGTAAAATCGATCCTTATCTTGCTCAATCGTGGATTGAAGATGCCAGCGGTAAAAAAACGCGTGATTATATTTCAACACTGCCGCCGATGGAACGTATTGAGCCTGATGAACAGGTACAAATTCGCCTGATGGCGCTGGCCTCGTTAAATAACTTACCACAGGACCGAGAAACGCTATTCTACTATAACGTGCGGGAAATTCCGCCGCGTGCCAAAGAACAGAATGTCATGCAAATCGCCATGCAAAGCCGTCTGAAACTGTTCTGGCGACCGAAAGCGATTGAGTTAAAAGAAGGAGAGATGGTTCCTCTGCAAAAAGTGACGATTACCCGCACCGCCGCCGGGCTGACCCTGAATAACCCGACGCCTTATCATATTACCGTCGGCTATATCGGCACTAATGGCAAGACACTGATGCCTGGTGCGGACAGTATTATGGTGGCACCATTTGCTTCTGCGACTCAACACTTAAACAACCTGCCCTCTACGTTCCAGTTAGGCTTTGTGGCGGACTACGGCGGGCTGGAGATGTTTAAAGTAGTATGTAATTCCGTCCAGTCCCTCTGCCAAAGTACTCCTGCGAAGAAGGGGAAAATATGATTACACTTTTTCGACTACTGGCGATTCTTTGCCTTTTTTTAACGTTTCAGCTTTTGCTGTTGATTGCTATCAGGATGGGTACAGAGGAACAACCCTCATAAATGGAGATTTACCAACGTTCAAAATTCCAGAGAATGCGCAACCTGGGCAAAAAATTTGGGAGAGCGGAGATATTAATATCACAGTTTATTGTGACAATGCACCAGGATGGTCAAGTAATAACCCATCAGAAAATGTCTATGCCTGGATCAAATTGCCCCAAATAAATAGTGCCGATATGTTGAATAATCCGTATTTAACATTTGGCGTGACTTATAATGGTGTAGATTATGAAGGGACAAATGAAAAAATTGATACTCATGCGTGCCTGGATAAATATGAACAATACTATAATGGGTATTATCATGACCCTGTATGCAATGGCAGCACTCTTCAAAAAAATGTAACATTTAACGCCCATTTTCGCGTCTATGTAAAATTCAAAAGCCGCCCGGCAGGAGATCAGACGGTAAACTTTGGCACAGTCAACGTGCTGCAATTCGACGGTGAAGGCGGGGCGAACATGGCCCCCAACGCGAAAAATTTACGCTATGCGATTACGGGGTTAGATAATATTTCATTCCTTGACTGTAGTGTCGACGTCCGCATTTCCCCGGAAAGTCAGATAGTCAATTTTGGGCAGATCGCTGCGAATTCCATTGCAACTTTCCCACCGAAGGCAGCATTCAGCGTTTCTACCATAAAAGACATTGCGTCTGATTGTACCGAACAGTTTGATGTTGCAACCAGTTTCTTTACTTCAGATACATTATATGACAATACGCATCTGGAAATAGGTAACGGCTTGCTCATGCGAATTACTGATCAAAAAACGCAAGAAGATATTAAATTTAACCAGTTCAAATTATTTAGTACTTATATTCCCGGTCAGAGTGCGGCAATGGCAACCCGCGATTACCAGGCCGAATTAACCCAAAAACCTGGTGAACCACTCGTCTATGGCCCATTTCAGAAAGACCTGATAGTTAAAATCAACTACCACTAAACAGCAAAATGCCGGGAACACCCCGGCATTTTCATATTTAGTATTTCATCTCATTAGCTGGCTTTACGCTCATGTGCCTGACGGTATGCCACCAGGTCTTCAATAGTCACGAGCGCCATATTGTGTTTATTGGCAAACTCAATGCACTCTGGTGCACGCGCCATCGTGCCATCGTCATTAGTCAGCTCACACAGCACACCAGCTGGTTTAAAGCCTGCCAGCGTCATCAGATCGATAGTCGCTTCAGTATGACCGCCACGCGTCAGTACACCACCTGCCTGCGCGCGAAGTGGGAAAACGTGGCCCGGACGATTCAGATCTGACGGTTTTGCGCCATCGGCAATCGCTGCGCGAACGGTCGTAATACGGTCAGCGGCAGAAACACCGGTAGTCACACCTTCAGCTGCTTCAATGGTCACGGTAAAACCGGTGCCATAGGCGCTGGTGTTATTTTCTACCATCATTGGCAGATCGAGTTGTTTACGGCGATCGTCAGTAATGCACAGGCAAACAATACCACTCCCGTGGCGAATGGTCAGCGCCATCTGCTCAACGGTCATGGTTTCTGCCGGGAAGATCATATCGCCTTCGTTTTCACGGTCTTCATCATCAAGCACCATCACACCGCGTCCTTCACGCAGCGCAGCCAGTGCATTTTCAACACGTTCGAAAGGCGTACCAAAAGAGGAAAGTAGCGTCTGATTCATGGTAAAAAAACCTCACTAAAATTATGGTTACCAGAATCAGGGCAGTCTTAGGAGTGGCGGCATATAGCCAAAATAACGTGAGCGGGTCCATGCCCGACAGAATCGTTACTCTCTCCCATCCGGACTCTAACCGTCGGCCCCGGAATTACACCGGATCTGCTGTCCTTTGAGTTCGCACCCAAAGCGCTCGCGGGCTTTCAACTGAGTTGATTTACCGCCGGTGGGGAATTTCGCCCCGCCCTGAGAATAAGCGGATTCACTATAACGCTAATGATTAGCGGCAGCAACGCATAGCTTCACATAATTCTGGTTTATGACTTACCCTTATCGCACTACAATGGCACTCAACACCTATCAGTACAGGGAAACTACAATGATTGACCCGAAAAAAATTGAGCAAATCGCTCGCCAGGGTCACGAATCAATGCCTAAAGGAATCAGG